>OLNC01000285.1_pt1 | contig 57949 bp, 54 predicted proteins | sample 1672011 | NCBI WGS metagenome assembly OLNC01 (sample SAMEA3136636, study PRJEB25190) | human gut metagenome | biome: human gut; feature: human-associated habitat; material: faeces | place: Austria | collected 2013
AGTGCTTTTGCTTGCACCAACCGCCACTCTTAATTGACTTTTTTTCATCCCTTTATCTATAAGCAGTTTCCAAAGCTTATTATAACAAACTTTCATTTCGTTCCTCCGAATAGACTTATTAACTCTATCATAGCACTTAAATCACTAAAATACAAGTGTTTGGTTTGCATTTGCAGACTTTTTTGAAAAGCGTATGTATTCGGCTGTTTAATACAAACAGCCGAAATGAATTTTAATACTGCGGCATACCATACCCCAATATCTCATAATACCCTATGGCATAGTGATTTTCTCGGCAACTATCGCCGGAATTGCCCTCCACGGTGTAAACTGTGCCGTTCTCGACTTTTTCAACAATCCCCACATGATCGGATTCTCCGTCCTGCGGGCCTGACGAACCTTTATTATCCCAATCGAAAAAGATAATGTCACCGGGACGGGGTTCGTAGCTGTTGTCCTGCCATAGTCCGCGATCTCTGAACCATTCGACACCCCAGACGCAGCCTGCAAATTTCGGGATAACGCCTGCGTCGATATAGCCGCACTCGTTGGCACACCACGAAACGAAACAGGCGCACCATTCCACACGAGAGTTAAAGCCGTACCACGACCAATAGGGCTGACCGCCCACATTGCCGACCTGCGACAAGGCCACCGTAACGATGGCATCATCCCCGGAATAGATGCCGTAAAGGACAGCAGACCACATACTGCGGTTTTCCTCGGCAAGCAATTCGGAGAGCTGCTGCCGCTGGTCGGCGGTGAAGTTAAAATGCTCTGCCATTTCCTCGGCCGTCTGGTGGCTGACCGTGATATAAAGGTAGGTGTGCGTGACTGTCGTGGTGGTTTCCACGATGTTCCCGTGACCGTCGTCAGTTTCGGTGATGACTTCTTCGGTCTTGCTCTCGGTGCGGGAAGATAGCTCGTTCATCCGCCAGAAAATATCTTTGAGGATGGCTTTCTTGGCATCGTCCACCGTAGCGACCTCCTGCGGATCATCGGGATCGGTGGTGGTTTTCACGGCATACACCGCCAGCACCTCCGGCCAGACCGCACGGGAGCCGGACATTTCCAGCTCGTCGTAGGTGATGTTTGCCCTTGTGGTGTCAATCTGCGATTGATAGTCGGCGTTGATCTCCTGCACGGCCTGCCGCATGGTCTGTCCCGTGCCGCTGTCCTCGCCGGAGAAGAAGATGCCGAAGCAGGAGCCGACGATCAGCCCGATCAGACAGATAACGATAATTACGACAACGGCGATCCACCCGCCCGCAGCGATGGCGGCGATCAGCGCCTTTGTTCCGGCAATGATGGCTTTGACGGCGGCAGCGGCAGCCTTGACCGCCGCCTTGATGCCTGCCGCAGTCGCTTTTGCTGCCGCACGGGCGGTCTGCGCCGCAGTTTTGGCGGCTTTTGCCGTGGCCTGCGCAGTTTTCTGTGCCGTTTTTGCCGCAGCCTGCGTCGTTTTTATGGTCGTCCGGGCGGTCTGCTCGGCAGTCTTGATGGTTTTCTGCGTGGTCTTGACCGTCGCCTTTCCCGTAGATTTTGCCGTCTGCTTGATGGTCTTGCCGCTGCGGTCTACCGTTTTGATCGTCTTTTGCGTGGTATCGGCAGAGTGGCGCACCCGCCGCATGGTGTCCTGTGCCTGTTTCTTCGGCAAGTCGGTCTTTCTTCGCTGAAAATAATCCCTTGCCTTGGAGATATTCTCCTTGGTGGTTTTTACACCCTTGCGGCCGGCCTTATCCAGCCCGTGGGCAACTTCGTGAACTGCCGTTTCCGTCCCGGTCAAAGTGCGGTCGGCGGCGTATTCTTCGGGAGAGGATTCCGCCGCAAAAACGGTGTGCTCCGCCTTGTCTTTGGTGCGGACATAGGCATCTTTCATGCGCTCGGCGGCTACCGCCGATTTGTCGATCGCCTTTACCGTTCCCTTGACAACATCTCTCGTCTTGATGTCAGGCATGGCTTCACCTCCGTTCTGCGCCGTTGAATTTCTTCCCGCATCGCCGCATAAAACGCACGACTGCGGAGATTCCCACCGGCTTTTTGCCACCGTTCCTCAAAGTCAAAACGGACGGCGAGATCACGGGCGGAATACCCCTTGATAAAAGTACGCCAAGTGGCATCGTCCCAAGTTTCGAGCTGCTGCCAGAGGTCGGGGAAACGCCGGTGCAGCTTTCGCAGTTCGTCCAGACTTTGCAGAGGACAGCACCAGCAGGAAACCCGGTGGAAGATCTCATACAGGCCGCCCCAATCAAAGCCCCGTTCATAGCAGTAGTTCAGACAGTCCTTTTCGGTCATACCCCATTCTGCAAGCGGATAGGTCTTGTCCTTGAGGCGCTTCGGCTCGTCGGCGGCAATACCGACATATTCAATGACCGTGTAACTCTTCCTCAGTTCTTTCAGATAGGCGTCCACCACACGGGTTTTGAGGATGCCCGTACACCAGCGATTGCGCGGGCCTGCCCAGCTCATGCCGCTGTACTGCGCCAAGACAGGATTTTTTCGTTTCGGCGTGTAGTGCAGGAAGTAGTATTCAAAATCGTGCTCCGCTTTCAGCCGGGTAATGGGTCTGCCGATATATGCCTCCAATCGGGCAAGATGCTCGTACATCTGCGGAAATTCCAGTCCTGTATCGCAAAAGAGGATCAGATCAACGGGTCGTTTTTCTTCCAACAGGCGCAGGAGCATCGCCGTTGAATCCTTGCCGCCCGAAAGGGACACTACATATTTTTCAGGCTTCATTGCTGCCCGCCTCCGCAGAGGGTGCGGCGATCCGCTTGGCGACAACGACCATGCGCCCGTTTTTGCGGCTGTATTCGCAGGTGGAGAGCGTGATCAGCTTATCGCCGTATTCCGCCGTTACGCCGGTGTCGTAGAGAGATAGCGCCTTGCATTGAGCAATATAGGCGTCAAAATCCTCCGCCGATTCCGCACGGGTGAAATGATAATACTTAAAGCCTTGTTCGGAATAGGCGGCGGTTTTGAATACCGCAATAATCTCATATTCGCCAAACCCGGACAGCGTATCAAAGCGGATGGTTTTGTGCTCCTGATAAAAGTCCTCGCTTTCATATTTGCAGAGATCGGCAAACATCGTCCCGTTGTTCATGTGATGGCCGTAGATCACGCAGTTGTCGGACAGCGCAAGGTCGCAGTTTTCCTGCACATAGGGCACGCCGTAATCGCTGTACTGCTTGTCAAAGCCCCGTTTCAGATAGAAATTCGGCTCGTCCACGGTCTGCATCACGGGATAGTCGATGTTCGTGCCGAGGATGGAGAGCCAGCCCAAAAAGTCGCTGTTCTGCTCCTGCACCGCCCGGTACTTTTCAAATGCCGTCAGTTCCGGCAGCGGCTCGGTTTCCGGCGGCGTGTCGGCGGGTGCCGGTTCGGTTTCCACCAGTGCGGCAATCTGCTCAAAGGCTTCGGCGCTCTGCTGTTCGTCCGCATACTGCCGACAGAGCATGATGCCGGAGAAAAGGAAAAGGGCGGCACATACGGCCGCCCCGATCATCAGATATTTGCTTTTCATATATGACCTCCTATTAAGATGCGTTTCCGCTGCCGAACACACCCTCACCGGGGCGCGTCGTCATCAAGCGGTAAAGCTCGGTATCTTTCGGAAAGCGGTTGATAAACGGCACCAGCGCCGAGCCGTACTTGATCAGCCCGCAGCCTGCGTCGGCATTGGTGACATAGCTCATCTGCTCGTCGGAGATGTTCAGGAGTTTCGAGAGCTTGGCACGGTCGGAGAACGCCTGATTGAGCATGACCACGAACTCGGAGTTGGAGAGCATCGTGCTCGCCTGCACGGAATCCAGCAAGTATTCCACATTCTGCGTAATGGCGGTGGGATAGCCGTTGCGCTTACGGAACTGCCGCCATGCGGAGTTGAAGAAAATGCCGCTCTGCTCATTTTCAAAAACGACATGAAATTCGTCGATGAAGATGTGGGTGCGCTTGCCCTTCTTCCAGTTGAGGGTGACACGGTTGAGAATGGTGTCGGTGATCACCAGCAGTCCCGTCGGCTTTAACTGCTCGCCAAGGCCGTGAATATCGAATACGACGATGCGCTTGTCGAGGTCAACGGTGCTTTCGTGACCGAAAATATCCAGTGAGCCGGTGGTGAACAGCTCCAGCGACAAGGCGATCTCCTTTGCCTTTTCTTCGGGCTGTTCCAGCAGCTTGTTTCGCAGGTCGCAGAGTGTGGCGGGCTTGCCCGTTCGCTCGGCATCCTGATACACCAGCGCCGTGCAGCGGTCGATGATGGATTTTTGCTGCGGGCCGACACCGGCCTTGTCGATCTGCTCCACAAGGGACATGATAAACTGCGATTTCTCCACGATGGGGTTGTTCTCGCCGTAGCCGTCCACCATATACATGGCGTTCAAACGGTCTTTGCCGCCTGCCGCCATATGAATGACCGTCGCCGTTTCCTTGCCCAGAGCCGCCGCCAGCGCACCAAATTCGTTTTCCGGATCGCAGATAAGCACATCATCGGCGGTGTTGAGAATGAGGAAAGCGATCAGTTCCTTGGCGCTGAACGATTTGCCCGAACCGGGCACGCCCAACAGGAACGCCGATTGGTTCAGAAGATTTGCCTTGTTGCACATGATTAGGTTGTGGGAGATGGCGTTCTCTCCGAAGTAAATGCCGCCCTTGTCCTGTACCTCCTGCACCTTAAAGGGCATGAATACTGCAAGGCTTTCGGTGGTGAGGGTGCGGAACGCATTGATCCTCCGTGTGCCGATGGGGAGAACGGTGTTCAGCCCGTCCAACTGCTGGAATTTCAGAACGGCAAGCTGGCACATATGCTTTCTTGCCACGGCGAGCACCGTTTCGGTATCGCTGTCGAGCTGCTTTTTGTCATCGGCAGTAATGACCATCGTAATGACCGCCAGCATCATCCGCTGATCCCTCGTGGTCAGGTCGTCCAGAAATTCCTTGCTCTCCTTGCGCTGGAGCTCCATATCATAGGGGACGACGGCGGAGAAATTGTTGTTGGCGTTCTGCCTGCGCTGCCAGTTGGTGATGTTGGTTTCGATGCCCAGCAGACGATTTTCCACCTCCCGCACGGCTTCATCGGTGGGGATCGGCACAACATCGATCGACAGCATCATATTTCGGTTGAAGTCGGTCAGCTCTGTAACCATGCTGTCTTTGATATACGAAGCGTAGTCTTTCAAAAACAAGACACGGCAGTATTTCTCGCCCAGCTTCAGACAGTCGCTGCTTTTCTCCATCGAGTCAGGGCAGATATAGTCCTTGAAGTCATGCCCCTTGCGCATCATATCCTGCGGGTCGAAGTGAAACGCCGCTTCTTCACCTTGGCGGTAGAAGTCGTGGAGCACACGCAGCTTTTCGGCGGCGTCCAGCTCGGTACACTTAGAACCGAGGGCGGCGAAATGAGCGATCAGGTCGGCACCGATCCGGGCAAAGTAGGTGCGGGCTTCTTCGATGTCCTTTTTGCAGACCGACACCGTGATATATTTCTCCTGCATGATGCCGTTGGCGCCGGTAGCCTTGTCCAGCAGCATTTGATTGTATTCCCGGCGGTACACATCGCAGGTGTCGCCCCGCATGGGCATTAAGATTGATTGCTCGAAATTTGCCCGGTTAAGCCTGCGGTTGTTGATGGTGATCTTCGTCGTCGCCCCGGAATCCAGACTGTTCAGCAGCTCCGAGTAGGCAAGGAACATCTGCTCCTTGTCCTCTCGGCTTGCCACAAGGTAGTTGATGTCGCTAAACTGATAGGTCTTGGAAAAACGGCTGCCCACCTGAAAAATGCCGTCCTTCCAGATGCGGCGGATAGGGATCACATCCTGCACCTTGCGGGGCACGGTGTACCGCTCCTTGTCCTGTTTCAGCAGGTTTTTCAGCGTTTTGATCATGATTTTCCTCCCTCCAATGTGTCTTTCAGCGCTTCATAGTAGAGATTTGATGCCTCAAAGCGAAGCTCTTTCGATTCTAACAGTTCCGAGCGCAGCCACGCCCAGAGGAATTGCTCGGCGGTCATGCCGTGGTAGGTGATAAAGCCCAGCGCAGCAAAGGGTGCGGCGCCGAGAATACACATCCAACTGACGGTTTCCGTCCCGAAGTGGGGTTTCAGCAGAAAGTACAGCCCCACGGCGACGAGGATCGCCAAAATAGAAAAAACAAACTGCCGCATGGACAGCCCGAAAAACATGGATTCCGTATAGTTGCGGATTTCCCGATTGATTTTCACTTCCAAATTTCTTCCTCCTTTACAGTCCCATCATTTCACGCACAACACGGTCTGCCATTTTGACAGCGCCGACGAGCACCAGCATATTAAAAACCAACTCGCCCACATACGACCACACCTGCGTTACCGCCGCAGCGTCGGGATCGACAACGGGCGGGCTGGATGCAAACAGGGAGAAGATGATGCAGGCCAGTACGATAATTGCACCCTCCAAGCAGACAGCGGCATAGCTCTTGATAAAACTCTTACCGATGTTCTGTGACGGCTCGCCCGCAAAGGCCGAGAGCGGAACCGGCGCAATGGCAGTGTAAAGATACAGTTTGAAAAACCTGCCGTACACGGTCATGATCATAATAAACGACAAGACCGTAATAAACAGCCCGCCGATCAAGGTCACTGCCCACAATGGGATGCTCTCAAAAAAGCCGCAGTCCTCCACGGCGGTCACGATCTCGGCAGGCAGTACGGTTTCCTGCGCCGCCCCGAAGCCTGCGGCGTTCATGATGGTAGAGATCAGTCCCTGCACGATGTTGAACAGGGCGATCATCAGCTCCAAGCCGTATGTGACGGCGGCCTTGGCGAGGGCAAAGCGGATGAACACTTTCAGAGCGTGCTCCGGCCGTTTCAGCTCCGCAAAGCTGCCGCAGGTTTTCATTACACCCACCACGAAGAACAAAACAAGCAGCGCAAGCCCGATAGCCTGCACCGCACCGTGGATGCCGACGATCACATTCCAGATCGTGCCGCCCTTGAACTGTTCCGGCGACTGCGTAATGAGCTGCCAGATCTCCGCCAGCTTTTCATTCCATGTTTCAAGCGCATTTTCCAAATTCTGCACGACCCAGTTATCCGACATTTGGCTCACCTCCCGTCAGCGCAATATCACAGGCGACCTCGTTGCCCCAAACATCCCAGCCGTCCGCTTTCTGACGGGCGAACAGTTCAATGCGGGGCAGATCGCCCATCAGCTCGACGATTCGCCGCCTTGCTTCTTCCGGCTTTTTGCTGTGTTCCTCGATGTGGGAGAGGATGACTTGATGCACTCCGGCCGAGCGGCGTTTCGGGTGGCCTTTGGTGGCAAGCATACAGAACTCCGCATTGGCTCTCGTCCAGTGTCCCATGCCCCAAAACAGGCTGTCGGACTTGCGGTTCTGCTTGATCCACACAAACGCCACCGTCTTATACGAAAAGCCCCATGCACGCATGACCGAAAAGCAGTCGTGCAGCAGAGGGATCGTTGTCCATAGAAACAATACGCAGTCATCGGCGGCAAGCGTGCCGACCGGCAGTGCCCGTATATCTTCCAGCTCCATTGTCGGGTAGTGGGATTCGGCGGAGCGCCCAAGCCCTTTTTTAGAATAGACCTTGTACCGCCAAGGCGGATCGGCGTAAATAATGCTGTATTTTTTCACAGCTTTCTCCTTTCCGACAAATAGGGGCAGGCCGAAGTGACCTGCCCCGCGTGCCGTATCATTTATCTGCTGTCCCGGTCGGGCGAACTGCGGATCACGCCGTACACATCGTCTACAAAGTAGCGCCCGGCAAAGGGATTGAATATGGCGTGGCACTTCACGCCGTTGTATTCGGCAAGGTAGTCGTTATCCCCGATGCGCTTAAGGATCGTCGCCTCACCGAGCACATGGGTTTCACCCTGTTTCAGGGAGTGGATATAACACTGACACTTTTCCATCTGCGGCCTCCTTTCAGCCCGTGATCAGGTTGAGGATCTCTTTGGCAAAGGTGATGACAATGCCGCCCGCAAGGGTGAGAAAGCCGTTGCTGCGCTGGCTGGGATCGTGGGACTGGAACGAAAGTCCCACCTGCACGATGCCCCAGCCGAGCAGGATCAGTCCGACCGCACGGATCAATCCGAAAATGAAATCACTCAGGTTGTTTACAACGGCGATCGGGTCATTGGCGGCAAAGGCCGTGACGGAGCAGCCGAGCACAAGGGCAACCGACAGCACAGCGGCGCAGTAGAAACGGAAGCCCTTTCTGACCTTGCCGGGCATAGGCAGCTTGTTTGCGGTCTTTTTGGTGTTCTTCATAGGTTCATCCTCCTTGAATTGAATTAAAAAAGAGCTTCTATATCCTCATCGGAAAGAAGCTCATAATCGGGTATGGGTTCACTTAGTTCAGACAGCGTTTCGGCGGCAGTACCTGCAAACGAGAGCGTTGCAACGGCAGTTTCCGTTCCGCCGTGCTCATAGGGTGCTGCGCCGCCGTCCTCGGTCAGGGCAATGTTCGGGTGTTTCAGAATGTCGTATTTCTCGTCCATCACCGGCCGCTCGCCACGGATAAACAAAAGGGCGTAACGGTTGTCCAGCATACGCACCTCGTCCGGCGTCAGAAGCTCTCTGCCGCTGATCTGATAGTTTGTGCTGTAATTGCCGTTGCGCCCGGATGATTTGCCGTAGGTGTTGGTGTCGATGGTGGATTTTCCGAGATAGGATTCCGAGATCAGCTTATGAGTCGAAGTTTCGTTGCCGCCGAGATAAAGAAACTCATCGCAGTTGCCGAGTATCGACTCCCATTCCTTTTCAAACAGTGCTTTGAGTGCCGCTACATTTTGCAGAATGATCGACACATGCACATTGCGGGAACGCATGACCGCAAGGATCTTGGAGAAGTCCTCCGGTAAGCTGACATTGCTGAATTCGTCCATCAAGAAGTGAACGGGAACGGGCAGACTGCCGCCGTATTTGTGGTCTGCCAGATAGAATAGCTGCTGAAAAAGCTGGGTGTACAGAATGCTGACTAAAAAGTTGAAGCTGGTGTCATTGTCGGGGATCAGAGCAAAGAGCGCTACTTTCTTCTCTCCGAGGGACGGCAGATCCAACTCATCCGTAGCGGTCAGCGCCGCCAGCGAGGACAGATTGAATTTCTCTAACCTCGCCGCCAAAGTGATCTGAATAGATTTCAGCGTTTTGGCACTGCCGGAGTGGTAGTCCTTGTAATACTTCACAGCGATGTGGTCGGGCTCCCGCATCTCCAGCCGCTCAAACAGCTCGTCCAGCGGCGAGGTGTATTCATCACAGTCCTCCCGCACATCCGCCGCACGCAGCATCTCCATGACCATCGGGAAATTCTGCTCGTCGGGTGGCGCTTCGTATTTCAGATAGAAGATCAGCGCCAGCAGGAGCATAGATGCAGCCGTGTCCCAAAAGGGATCGTTGGACTGACTGCCTTTCGGCGTAGTGCTTTTGAACAGGTTGGTCACAAGCCGCTGCACATCGTTGTCGTCCCGCAGGTACACAAACGGGTTGTAGCAGTGGCTTTTTTCCATGTTCAGAAGATCCAACACCCGCACCTCATAACCCTTTTGCCGCAGCAGGTGTCCCGTACTGCGCAGCAGCTCGCCCTTTGGGTCCAGCACGGTAAAGCTCGTGTTGGCTTGGCACAGATTCGGTTTGGCGTAAAACCTCGTTTTGCCTGCGCCGCTGCCGCCGACAACGACCGTGTTGAGGTTGCGGCGGTGCTTCCGCCCGTCCAGTCCCATACGAATATTCTGCGTGAAAATCTTGTTGTCCTCCGGCGCAGCCGCCCGGTATTTTCGGTTGACGGTTCGGGCCGAGCCCCACTTGGCCGAACCGTGTTCCTCGCCTCGGCGGTAGTTGCGGCGGGATGATAGAATGACACCCACCGTAAGCCCGTAGGCGCAGAGCAGAACGAGGACAGCTTTCAGACTGTCCCCGCAAATCTCAATGTGAAACGGGTCGTTCATCACTGCGGGAAACCGGGCGACGATCTCCGGCAGGCCGCCGTGGGCGGCGGGGGCGATCAGCAGCCCCAGCCACACCACAGGGAGAATACCGAACAGGCAGAGGATAAGAGGGCTATTCTCTTTCTTCATCGTTTCGGCACCTTACCTTCTTTGCGGGGGCGTCAATTACCTTCAAAAGAACTTCATCTACAATGTCGGTGGGGCGTTCTTCCTCCAGCAGATCGTTCCGCATCTCATTAAGGGCATTGACCACAACGCCGTGTTCATAGCGGTCAAGGGTCAATACCCGCTTTTCCTGTTTTCCCATAGTCATCGCTCCTGTTCACTCTGACGGGGCGCTTTGCTCTGTTCCAACGACCGCATCATCCTTGCGGAAATGTCATAGGCGGTGTCCCGGATGTCGGTCAGCTCGGCACGGATCGTTTGCGGGTCATCGGTGCGCAGAAAGTCGGCAGGTGCTTCAAAGGCATAGCCGCTCACATCCACGCCGAACTCTTTGCCGAGAATATAGGAAACGCAATGCGCCTTGAACCCGGCATTTTCCTCGGTGTGTTCCTCGCCGGTCCGGGCAAGCTCCGCCTGCGCCAGTGCCTTGGACAGACCGCAGAACAGATCGTTTGCCGAAAGCCCGCGGCGGACAAAAACGGCGTTCTGCTCACGGTCGTACAAGGCTTCCATGCCGTTCGGCAGCTCGTCCACAGACTGCACCGGCGCAGGGCGCTTGTAGATCAGGGCGTTCAGCAGCGCCCGTGCATCATGGGAAGCCGCCTGCGGCGCTCTCGTTCGGGCGGTGGTCTGCGAAATGTCATAGACCCGTTTGATGTTGTAGGACACGCCGATGCTGCCGTCGTCACGGGTGTATTCACCGTTGGACTCGACGATCTTGATGGGGCGGCCGAACTCCTGCCGCTTGATATACATGCCCTGATCCCGCCAGAAATCTTTGTCGCCCAGCCTGCGGGCATCCGGCTTCGTGGCGAGGATCAGCAGGGCGTTGGTGGCAGAGTAGTTGCGAAAAGCCGCCTGCACATCCAGATAGTTCCGGAACTTACCTCCGTCTGCGCAGACGGCCTCGGCGGTGGCGTTGGCCAGAGCGTAAACCTCGTCACGCTCCGCTTTTTTCTTTGCCACCCACGCCTCCTTGTCAAATTCGTCAGTCTGCGGGGCGGATTCAAAAATATCGTCAAAATTGCTCATGGCTTATCTCTCCTTTGCTTTCTTCGGTTTCTTTCGGGAGGGCTGCTTGTGGGTGGTGGTCGGCTGCTTTTTCGGCGCTTTCGCCGGGGTGGGTTCGGGAATGCCCGGCTCTGCCGCCTCTTTCTGCCTGCTCTCCCGGATTTCCCGCAGTTCTTCACGGACAGAGGGGCGCTCTTCGGGAGATTTAGCAGTACCCTCGGCGGTTCTGCTTTGCTTCTCGGAGGTAGGCGCGGACGGACGGGATTTCTCCGTCTTTGCCGCCGCAGGGTTTGGGGATGCTTGTTCCTCCTTTTGAACGGGTGCGCCCAGCAGGTCATCCAGTAGACGGTCGTCCGCCGCCTTGTCGGGCTTCTCCTGCTCAGGCGCAGTCGGGGCGGTTTTGTCCGCCTTGGACTGCTCGATGTCCCGCTTGATGGAAACGGCATCGACCGTCGCCAGCTTAAAGCGCTCCACGATGCGGTTGATCTTGGACGCATCCTCGGCACGCACCATAATGTCTACCATACCGTCAGCGGAGCGCTCTTTCCCCCGCAGGGCGCAGTAGACAACGCCGTACCGCTTGGCCTCGGTCGCAAACTGTTTCAGGTGCTCCTCGCTGACGGTGAACACTTTCAGCTCCTTGCCGCTTTTGAGCATGGCAGAAAGCCGCTGGTGACCTTTGGTCTTGTTCTTATCTCGGTTTTTCCAGACAGCATAGAGCATAGCGGCGATATTCTTTGCCGCCGAGCCGGTCAGCTTCAGGGCAACTTCCGTACCCTCCAAGCTGATCCGCACGACTTGCTCCGCTGCGTCACCGGAATTGTACATGGTCGGTTTTCTCCTTTCTTTCGGGTTGCTCGTCCTCCCGGACGGCTTTGATTTTCTCTTGGATCACGCCGGAGCGCTCGGCAATGCTGTCACATAAAACCACCTCCTTCCGCAGCGTGGCAAGCTCTTTGGAGAGTGCGGCGATCTGCGTCTTGACCTCCGCCGCTTTTGCGGGATCGGACTTCACCGCTGCCGTCCGCTGTGCTTTATAAAGCTGCGTGCGTTTCTCGGTCAGGGCTTCGATTTTTCCGTTCACCTCGTCACGGTAGCAAAAAAGCTGCTCGGCGGTATCGATCCGATGCCCGATGAGCAGCCGTGTTTCAGCGGTGATGGCGTCCAGCTTCAACAGATCCTCCCGCAAGAGAAAGCGCATCCGTTTTCTGCTTTGCTGCGGACGGTTCTTCGGGAAGAGGCCCAGCAGATAGCAGTAGTGAACATACAGCGCCCGAAAGCCGGTCAGTTTTCGGGCGGTTTTCAGTCTGCCGATCAGCCTGATCCGCAGGATCTCCGGCTTCTGTTCGGGCGTTCTCCGTTCGGGGCGGCTCTGGGATAAAATACGCCTGCGGATGTTATCCAGAGAGTAATCCTCACCGAAATTACGCATCAGGCGTACAAATCGCTCCTTGCCCGGCGGCCTGACCGAAATATCCTTGCCGATCTTCACCGTATAGCCCTTTTTCCGCAGAGCGTCAAAAAACTGCCGCTCGGTCATGGCTTGCCGTATCGCCTCGTCAATGTCTGCACGGATCAGCCCACGCCAAGTGGGGCGCTGTTCCTGCTCGGCACGCCATTCGCCGTATTGCTTGCCTCGGCCTTGCTGCGGGTGTTCGATTACCGACAGCCCGTATTCCCGGCAAAGCGCATCGGAAACCGCCTGCATCTCGTGGTAGTCCTTTCGGGTGCGGTGATATTTGATGCCGTCCGCAAAGGAAACCGTGTTCAGCACAAAATGATTGTGCAGATGGTTTTCTTTGTCAATGTGAGTGGCGACGATCACTTGATAGCGGTCGCCCCATAGCCGGGTCGCCAGCTTTACGCCGATTTCATGCGCCAGTTCCGGCGTGGCCTCGCCGGGGGCAAAGGACTGATAGCCGTGATAGGCCACCGTGCCGTCCTCCTTGCCAAACCGCTTTTTCACCGCCAGCATCTCGTCACGGGCGGTGGCGGGAGAGCAGTTGATACCCGACACAAAACGGTGAACCACGGCGCAGTCCTCGTTATCCGCTTTCTGCGTTTTTCGGGAATTGACCGCATAGCGGATGACATCGGAAAGCTCCTGCCCGTCCTGTTCGGTCATATCCTCGTCCGTGTAAAATTTCGGGTTCGTTGTTTTATCGGGGTTCTCCACATAGACGACCACCTTGCCGAGCCAGCCTTTCACACGCCAGATTGAAGTTGTCGCCATACCGTTATTTCATCGGGCGCGGCAGGATAACCGCCTCGGTGATTTTCTTGACAGCAGTATCAATCTTGCGGCAGGCCTCGTCGTATCTTTGCACATCGAGAACATTCAGGGTGTGCGCTTTGACGGCAATCTGATTGAGATTGTTGCCGATCCCGTGAAGCTCCCTCATCATGGCGTAGTAGTCGGGCGGCGGGGCGTCCTGCGGTTCAAGCCCATTTACCAAGTGCCGCAAATACGCCTCACGGGAAAGACCGCTGCGCTTCACTTTCTTTTGAAACGCCTCGGCTTCCTTTTTGTCGAGCCAGAATTGAATGTGAACATTGCGTTTTCTCATATTTTCACCTCCGAATTGAGTTCGTTTTGAATTTCAACAATACGCTTGCCGACCGCATACACAACGGGAATCGTCACGCCGTTTCCGGCCTGCTTGTAAAGCTGGGCGTCGGAATTGACGGCGGCCGCTTTATCAAACATTTCATCGGAAAAGCCTTGCAGCCTCCAGCACTCACGGGGCGTCAGCTTGCGGATTCGTCCGCATCCAAGCGGAATTTCCGATTTGTTTTCGGATTTGTCTTTATTAAAGTCAGCCGCCTGTTTGACAGGCAATGCGTGTTCGCAGGAATCGCAGGCGCAGAGATAAACGCCGTGTTTGTCCTGCGTGTTCAGACAAAAAGCGGGTTCGCCGCACTCTTTGAAACGGCGTCCGTTCTGCCTCTTGTTTTCACGGTCGGGGGTCAGTACGGCGCGGCAGCCATAAAAAACGCCGGAGCTTTCGCCCCGGTTGCTTACCCCGATTTTGTTGTAGCCTGCAATCAGGCATTTGGTGTAATCCTGTTCCCAAATTTTCGCCTCGCCCCGTTTTAGCTGAATCAGCGCCGTTTCCTCGGTACGGTCGGGACAATCTGCGCCCATACAGAGCACGCCCGAATTATCGGCGCTGCGGTTTCCGATTCCGCTGTCATATCTTGCTTTGATACAGCGGGCGTTTTCCGTCAGCTTCGGATTGCCTTTGCACAGGTCGATAAAATACATTCCCGTCCTGCCAGCAAAGCCGCCGCCTTCGCTCATCAGCGTACAGCTTATACCCGTGGGGTCGTAAACACGCTTGCCCTGCGTGCCGCCGATCAGCTGTATAAGAGTCTTGCCGTCGCCTGCGGTGACAGGAAATACTTTTCGTCCACCCTCGGCTCTAAAATGTCGATAAGCGACAAGGTAGATGCGTTCCCGGTTTTGCGGAACGCCGTGGAAGCGTGAATTAAGCAGTCCGTATTCGATATGATAGCCGATTTCGGTCAACGAATGGAGAACGGTCGCAAAGTCCCATCCTCGATTAACGGAGAGCAGATTTTTAACATTTTCAAGGACAAGCCATTCGGGTCGATCTTCGGCAGGCGTGCCTTTGAGGAGTCTAACGATTTCAAAAAAGAGAGAGCTTCGCTCGCCTGCAAGCCCTCGCTGCCGGCCAGATACAGAAATGTCCTGACATGGGAATCCGCCTGCCCAGAGGTTGACTCTCGGCAGGTCGGCGGGCTCGGTTTTGGTGATGTCCTCGCCATACCATTCATCCTCCTTTACATCGTGGATCGCGCGGTAGCTGCGGTCTGCGAATTTGTCGATCTCGCAGTGACCTTTGCAGACCATGCCGCAAAGTTCAAAGCCCTTGCGGAAACCGCCGACACCGCTGAAAAAGTCCAAAAAGGTCATGGGTTCGTTCACCGGCTTTCCTCCTTCCGGGTATAAAAATATCGCCCTCCGCATGGGCGGGGACGAAAAGGGTTTCAGGGGCTACCCCTGACAAGTGCCGTTGTGGTATCACAACGGCGATGCTTGCTGGTACAGTGCATAGCGTTCGTCCCATAGGCCGAACATTTTGCCACCGACCGAAATAACATCACCGCTCCTGCTCCGGCTGCGGGCGGTACGGGATGCCGAGCAGTGTGCCGTTCACCCTTGCAAGGTGTTCAGGATAGCGGAACATCTTGCCGTAGCGGTCGATTTGCTCGTCGGAAAGACTGTCCAGATTTTCGCCCCGGCAGTCGCAGATAAAGGCGGGGCCGAAGATGAAGTCCACCATCACGCCGTCGTCGTTCTTCACACTGCGGTTCGGTCGCATTCCGTTGATCTTGCTTTCCTCATTGCAGACGATGCAGACCTGCTCCTCAAAGGGGTAGAACGGCTCGATCAGACCGCCCACCACTTTCTGCATCCCGGCAAGGGACGCATCGATCTCGATCGCACGGGCGAGCTTGCCCGGCTCCAGCAGCACCACCTTGATTTTCTTTTCATTTTCCATTGCAAATTTTCCTTTCGTTGTTTTTCGTAATCATAATCGTGACCGTCAGCCCGTATTCATCCTCCAGCGCAAGCAGCAGCTGTTTCAGCACCTTATGGCTTTTGATGCGGGGAATGTCCAGCACCGAGGGCGAAACGCCCAACGCCTCCGCCAGCGTACAGAGCAAAGCGTGTTTCGGCATCCTTGCGCCGGATTCATACTGTGCGATACGGATGTCGGCGGTTTCGGGCGGAAAGCCTGCGGCGATGCCCAGCGCCTTTTGTGTCATGCCTCGCAGCATACGATAGTGCCGGATGCGCCGTCCCGGACTCATAAAGTCGCTCACCGTTCTTTGTTCCTTTCTCCGCGCTTAGTGATGGGCAACCCCAGCCGCATACAAAGGCAGTCGTTGTAATCCTTGCCCTGCGGGGGTGGCTGGATGTCCACCGTGACCGCATACTTCCTCGGCAGCAGGGCCTTGATGGTTTCTGCGGCGATCCGTCCCGTGGCGTCGTTATCAAGGCGCAACACCACACGGCGGATATGGGGATGCTCGGCAAGATACCGCACCAGCGCGGCGGGCAGGCTGCTTTCCTCGATTTTCGCCCTTGGCTTGTAGACCCCGGCGAGGGAGAGCAGGTTTTCACTGCGCCAGCCCTTGCCGTCCAGCTTTTGCAGCGTCCCATAGGACAGCAGATCCACCGCCGATTCAAATAGGTGGAGCGTGTCGCTTGCGACCGCCGCAGGAATCCCAAAGGAATAGTGCTTGTCGCTGCCGTTGGCATCCCCGATGAAGTCCGAGCCGATCCCTCGCTGGTTAGCATAGCGGGGCTTTCCGTCTGCATCCATGCCGACAAACACCACATTGTGATAGGGATAGCTCTCATAAAGGCGGCCGGTTTGGATGCAGAAGTCGATCAGTTCATAGTCGATCCCTCTGCGGTGCAGGTATTCGACGGCATGGGTGGCGCTGCGGTTGACCTGCGGCAAAAGAAGTACCTTTTCTTTTGGCGCTTTCGGAGCCGGGGTAAAGGCGGGCGGCGCCGCTGACAGATTTCCCATGATGGTTTCGACCGCCTGCGTAAAGGGCATCTCTTTGACCTTGATGAGATAGTCCAGTGCCGAGTAGCCGCCGATCCCACGGGAAAACCAGCACCATTTGCCGTTGGAGATTTTTAAGCTGTCGTGCTCACGGGTGCAGTAGGTGCTGCCGCCGAAATGCACCAGCTCCTGCGGTTCATAAGTCCGCAGATAGGTTAGCAAGTCCATTTCCCGTGCCTGCGCCACCACCTCCGGCGGGATATATGGCATATGTTTCACCTCCGTTCTGACATAAAAATAGCCGAGGGGCTTTCAACATGAAAACCTCTCGGCTATGTAGTTATCTGCATATACTTTGACCGTTTTATATGCAGATAACAGAACTGTATATGCAGAAAACGGCACGGGGTTTCCGTGCCGTCTGCGTCAGATCGCTTTGATTTTTTTGAGGTAGGCCACAGCATCGGTATGTCCGCGGAAGTAGATGTGCTGCCGCTCCATGTCCTCCATTTGGCGGACAAGGTTCAGATAGTTCACATACGCCCGATGCTCCTCGGCGGTCATGCGGATCTCGCCGCTGTCCTCGTTCATTTTGTCAATGACGGGGTACTGCGTTTTTAACTTGTCCATGCGGTCGGAAAGTCCGGCGTAGTCCTCGTCGGTATTCAGCAGATCCATCACAATATCGCTGTCGATCTCCGCAAAGGCATCCTCGATGCGGGATGGCAGGTCAAAATAGTTGTCGCTCACGGTGCTCACTTCCTTATCGTTTTTATTATACTATACCCAAACCGCAAGGCAATATCAAAGGTGCAAATTTTATCGTTCGGGCTGCTCCGTCTGCCGTGGGGCTGCGGAGCGGACGGGAACGGCGGGTGAACTGATCCGATATTCTTCGGGGATGTTCTCGATGTCGCCGTCGTAGATGTCCACAAAGCGGCCGCCGTTTGACCGCACATAGCCGTTATCCCCGAACACGCCGCCTTCTTCATAGCGAATGTCCCGTCCGAAGCCCTCATAGTCGATATAATTTGCCAATGCGCCGAGATTACTTGTATCGTAGCAGCCGCTTTCCTCGATCCAGTAATAGCCGAGGTCGTAGTCATTCCGCACACCGGGCAGGTAATCAAAGCAGTCCAAGTTTTCGGTCAGGTTGATCAGTTCCTGCACACTGCCGGTATTCTCGCCCAAGTCCAAAACCGCCTGCCAGAAATCGTCGCTTTCCCGCAGCTCCATGATCTGTCCGGCGAGATAGTTCAGCTCGCTCAGGCTCTCATATTCTCCGAGCACCTTGCCGATGGCCGCATCCGGGCAGTCATAGTCAGTGATGAACCATTCCTCATAGCGCCGTCCGATGCCGATGCGCCGGAAAACTGCCTGCATTTCTTCATTAGTCACAGGAAACTTCACCCATTCGCCCACCAAAAAGCCCTCGTTGTATTTGCCGAGGTTGGTAATAAAGGCTTCAAAGGCGCAGTCCCTTGTATCTGATACATTCATCATAGCCGCCTCCGTTATCGCTCCTGCACCGGGGCCTGCCTGCGGGGGATGGGAAAGCCGTAAACATGGGCAATCTCGTCGCCCAGCCTGCGGGTCACTCTGGTAATGTCCGCACGGGTGGCGGTGCCGCGGTAGAGTTTTTCTTTCAGGTTCTCGATCTGTGTGTCGCTCACGCCGTCCTTATAGGCACGGTAGAGATAATGGTTCGTGCCATCGTGATGGATGGCATCGCAGCGGAAGTCACCGTTTTTATCCACATACCATGTGCTGTAATCAATGTCCCGTTCGCTGTAAAGGCAGTCCCGGATGTTGCCGCTCGGAATTTCCTTATATCCCATGCGGCGGCCATGCCAAAGCCCCAGATCACCGACAACGAGAATGGGGCGGGAGAGCTGAATGTCCAGATTGGAGCGCTCATCGTCCAAGTAGTCGCCGTTCAGTTCATACATCAGCTCCATACGCTCGGCTTCGGTGAGGTCGGGGTACTGCTCCTCCAAGTCCTCCCGCCAGTCGTCGTAGTCAATGTCGTTGCTCCAAATGATGTGTCTGCCGTCCTTCATTGCGTCCGTCCCTCGCTTTCTGCCATCAGAAATTGTCCGAACTCGGTAAAGGCGTACCAGTTCGTGCGGTCAAAGCGGCTCTCGTTGAATTGCCCTTTTGTGAGTACCCGCCCCTTGACCAGCTGTTTCAGGGCGTAGCGGATCTCGTCGTAGGACAGGAACGGAAAAAAGCCGGTCATCATCTGCACCGAACAGCGCACCCAGACCTTGCCCTCGTGAAACTGCGGCGACTCAGTGCTTTTCTGCTCGATACAGTCCCAAAGAAAGCAGGCCAGCACCGCCGCATTGACTCCGTATTTTTTCGCTATGTCTGAATCAAAGAAATGAACCATAATTTTGCCTCCTTTTCTATTTTCGGGATATGTAAAAGGGGCAGCGGATTTCGCTGCCCCAAGGCTTACTTTTTCTTGGCTCTGATCTTCAGGAAGATCAAAGCGCCGACGATAAATACGACCAGCCCAATCGCAAGAATGGTTTTCAGTTCCATTACTCTGTGTCCTCCTTTCTGCGTTTTCTGAATCCGACTACGCCCAGCGTAGCAGCGCCCGCAGCGGAAACGCCGAGCAGGACAAGCCACAGGGCGGGATTGCTGTCATCCCCGGTTTTCGGCGTGTCACGGAGTTCGTTGTGCATCTCCACTTTCGTCACCGCACCCTCAAACACGGATGCCGTCTTGTCGGCGGGCAGCACATAAGCGGAAGATGCGCCGTCCGACACCTCGGACACCACATACTCACCGATGCGGAGATTTTCAATGATGATTTCGCCGTTTTTGTCGGTGGTGAACACACCGACATATCCGTTCGGACCGGTCACTCGGAACGAGAAACCCTCAATTTTGCCATCCGAGGAAGTCTTGATGATTTTCAGAGAGCCGGCCTGCGGCGCATTGACAAAGCCCTTTCCGGCTTCGTTCTCCACGGTCACGGTCTTGCCGTTTTCGGTGATCTCGAAATAGTAGGCGTTGTCGTCCAGATAGAAGCCCTCCGGCGCTTTCGTTTCTTTGACAATATAGCCGCCATAGAGCAGATCGGGCATTTCATAAACGCCGATGCCGATTTCGGTGAGAGTGCCAACCAGTTCATCATCGGCATCCAGTTCCTTGTTGCCGTTGCTGTCACGGTAAACGGTGAACTCCGCCCCCGTCAGCTTGTTGTCGGGATATTCACGGTCGGTCTTGGTGAGCTGCACCGTGCCACGGATGCGGGTGTTTTCGATCTCTACCTCGATCACCGCACCGTCCGCATCGACGGTCACGGGGTAGGTTTTCTCCGACAGCACAAAGCCGGTCGGAGCTTCGATCTCCCGCACGATCCAGTTGCCATACGGTACACGGACAAAAGAAAAACTGCCGTCCTCGGCAGAGGTGGAAGTCAAGATGGCGTTTTCCGTCGTAAACTCGGTGTAGTCCGCACGGAACAGCCCAATCAGCGCAGTGGCAAGGCCGCTGCCATCCTCGTCCTTTTTCAGTCCGTGGATCTCGCCGTAGAGCAGTTTGTTTTCGATGGGTGCGCCGCCGTTTGCCTTGATGTCCACCAGCGCCGTGTCCTGCCCGGCGTACTCAAACACGATGGGGTACTTTTCGTCGGAGAGGATATAGTGTCCGTCCGTGGAAAGCTCTTTGAGATAGTAGCTGCCAAACGGTAGGTCGGTCTTGCAGACGGCATGACCGTTTTCGGCCACCGACACGATCTCCAGCAGGCCGTCGGCGGGAATGATGCTGCCGTCAGCGGCGGTCAGCTCCTCGGCGGCGAACAGCCCAAAGGTCACAGCGGAAAGCTCGCCGTTCTTGCCGATGTCGAAGCGCTTGTCCTGCTCCAAGACCTTATCCAGAGAAACGGCGGCTTTCTGTCGCTCATTGCAGAAGTCGGCGGCGGTTTCGGTGATCTCGACCTCCTGCCCGGCATAGACAAGCTCTGCCGTGTAGACTTCGGTGTTCAGCACATAGCCGGTGGGTGCAGTGATCTCCCTGACCTCGTATTTGCCGAGATACAGCGGCTTGCTTTCGGCAAGTCCCGATTCGTCGGTGGTCACGGTATCGACGACCTCTCCGGCCGCATAGCGGAGCGTGCCGTCCGGCGTGATGATGTCCTCGGCAGCGGTGATCTCATAGACTGCGCCCGCAAGCCCCTTGACCGCAAACACCGGCTGATAGATGCCGTCCGCCTCGGTGACAGACGAAAAGACCTCGCCGCTCTTGCTGATCCGGATCACACCCTTTTGCGCCGTGTTTGGCTTTGTGATCTCGACCACCGTAACGGCGTTTTCCTCCGTGGCATTGTCGGCGGTCACATCGAAATAAACCGGCTCGCTGTTCAGCGTGTAGCCGTAGGGGGCGGAAACCTCCACCAGCGAATAGCCCGTGCCATATTCCAGCTTTTCGGGCGTAATAAGGTAGCCGTCGCTATTCGTGTAAAAGGTGTCGATGGTGGTGACTTCGGGATAGGTGAAGGTCTGCGTAATGAGCGACCCGTCCGGGCGGTAGAGCCGGAAGCCTGCACCAGCCAGCGGAATGACCTTTCCCGTTTCGGCATCCACCTTGACGATTTTGATATAGCTCTCAAAATTGCGGTTGTTGGCAAGGTAGCGATAGGTCTGCCCATCCTTGGCGATATACACATCGAAATCGGGAAGCAGCTCACGCCCGTCCCAGCCCTTGGTCTGATGCACCGTGTAGATACCGTAGGGCAGGCCTTTTGTGACCGCATAGCCGTTTTCATCGCAGGTCAGGTAGTCACGCTCGGATGCCTTTGCACTTTCATAAGAGCCATCGGCTTTCAGGAAAACCGCAAACTCTGCGCCGGCCTCCGGCGTTTCAAGCTGGGTTTCGCCATCGTCCGTGTGCTTGATGATGGCGATTTTGCCCTTGATGATCTGCTCGGTCACATCGTTTGCGGTGGTGTTATATTCCACGGTGTAGTTTTTCGCCTCTGCGCCGATGGGATAAACAGTGCTGTCCAGCAGATAGCCCTCGGAGGGCATGATCTCACGAATGGTCCAGTCGTCGCCGCAGACATAGTATTTCGTGGTGAACTGCCCGTTGGCATCCGTGGTGTAGGTGTCTACAAGCTGGTCGCCCTTATAGATGCCGTAGACAGCACCGGCAAGGGTGGCATCGCCCTGCGGCAGACCTGTTTCGGTGTCGCTCTTGGTGACGGTGACATTCCACTTTTTCAGGATGTTCGTAAAGCTATTGTTCGTGACGGTGTTCCATTCCACTGCCGCCGTCTGCTTTTCGGGGACGACATAGCGGATCGCCGTATCGACTTCTTCCAGCGTGTAGCCCGTGCCGACCAATACATCGGAGAATACGGCTTTGCCTGTGCTGTCGGTCACGGCGTATTCATCCACCGCAAGCCCCGAAAGCGAAGTGCCATAAAGGTGGAACTTCACGCCTTCATTCAATCCGTCCTCGGAGGTCTTGGTCACGATGAGGGTTCCGCGCTTCAAGGTGTTATTGAAATTGACCGTTGCCACCTGACCGCTGACGACGGTGACACGGCGCACTTCCTGCGGCTCGTATTTGTCGTAGCTCTGCTCGGTGACGGTGTAAACGCCGGGGGCAAGGTTGTCGATCTGAATGACGCCGCCCGCGCCCGTCACAACGGTCTTGTTCACACCGTTGCCGGTGATCGTAAAGGAAATGCCCTCTACCTTGCCGTCCTCACTGGTCTTGACGATCTTGGTGCTGCCGTAGGACACTTTCAGGTTAAGATAGGCTTTGACAGGATCGCTGATTGTGGCGCTGTAAGTGACCACATCCTGCATCGTGCCATCAGGGCCGTAATGCCCGTCGCTCCATACCACGACACCCTTACGGGTATTGTTTTTGGTAGCAGAAATCGTCACCGTTTCCGTCGGAGCTGTTTCGGCAGTGATGGTCAGCGTATTGCCGCTGGTTACAAAGGTGATCCCCGTCTGCTCGGAGGAAAAGGTGTAGTCACCCAGCACACCGTTGGTGTCGGTCAGTGTAATTGCATAACGGCTGCCATCCCAGCTCAGTTCGACCATCTGTGCCTTGTCGGTGCTCCGGGCCATGAAGCTGGGAACGATGGTATGCTTCTTCACGCTGGCCTCTATGCTGTCATAATAGGCAGAAAAGCGGCTGTACAGCGGGTGACTTGTCCGATAAACAGATTTCACGGCATCTGCACCGCCGGGGTCAACATGATTAAAATTGGCATCCCGTTCTCCGACTACCGTTTCCCATACCAGCACCTGCGTCGCCATCATGAGGGCCAGCTTGTCGGCATCCGCATCATTCTGAGAACGCCAGCCAAGGGACAGATTTCCCTGATAGCCGTACTGCATGATCCGCCCCAGCAGGGTCTTGATGGTATCGGCGTCGATAGTGCTGTTGCACTCAGAGGGATAGTCCTTCCAGTAATCTTCGCCATAGCGGGCGTAGGTTCTTTCCAGCAGGCGAGGTACGCCCGGCTCAATGCAGTAACAGGCCGGGCCGTTAAAGTCCCCGATGGTGTGCAGTGTCGTCATCCAAGTCTTTTCACCGGATGTCCAGCCGTTCATATAGTGGAGTTCGTCGTGTCCCCATGTGCCGCTGGTGTCCAAATTGGCATCCCCATCTCTGGGAAACGCCACAGAGTAGGACTTGGCGGTTTCCCCGGAGGACGATGCGGCAAAGGCAGTCACGCCGCTGCTCAGAATGGTTGTGAAGCAGATCAGCAGGGCCAACAGCCCCGAAATGCTCCTTCGATAGAATTTTTTCATTTGCTTACCTCCTTGTTGACATGAAAAAAGCACCGCATTTCTGCGATGCTCCATTCAGCGTGTGAAATTATGCGTACCCGATATAGATCAGGTAACTGTTTGTTCCGACCGCTTCGTACCACACCCAGACATCCGTAATGGTTTCGTCTGCCGCATAGCGGTTCAGGCGGGAACAAATATCCCGTTCCAGATAGATGCAGTCTGCGTCGGCATCAATAGGATTGTCCCAGCAATCCACCGCTGAGCTTTCCAGCTGTAGTCCTACGCTTTCGGCATAGGCTTTGGCGTAGTCGACCCAAGTCTGAATGTCAAACGCCGGTTCTGTGGGTTCTTCTGCGGCGGGCAGTTCAGGCTCCTGCGGCGGTGTTTCCGCAGGTTCTTCCTGTGGCTCGGGTTCGGATACTTTCGGCGGGGTAGTTTCCGTGGGGCTGCTGACGGTCGGCGGCGCTTTCTCTTTGGCAGGTGCTGAAATCTCCGGCTTTGTTTCTACGGGGTTGGGTTCTGCTATGCGCTCTGCGGGAATCTCTGTACTTTCCGAAACAGAAACCGCCGTGCTCTCCTGCGGCACGGTGCTTTGTGCTGGCTCAGTCGTGACCGTTTCCTGTGAAGATGGCGCAGACACCTCAAAGCGTTCTGCATTTGCACAGCCCGAAAGAGAAAATGTCAGCAGCACTAAAGCGACGATGATCTTTGCTTTTTTCATACTCGCAAACCTCCTTTGCCTTTTCATTGTACGGATCACTGCCAGAAACTGCAAAGCTGTGAGCGCTGCCGCCGTAATATCTCTTTTTTCGGGAAGTACAGGTAGTTTCGAGGGGGTGAGGTGTGGAGAGGGGGAACACGCCGACACGGCCGTACACACATCGAAAATGGGTATGGCTGCCCCTTGGTAGTGGCTATCGTTCCATATCCCGCTGGCGCTCCCGCCTGCGGTACAATTCCAATGCCTTGATGATGGTATCTTCAATTTTCTGTGCGGGCGTCCCCGGAGCAAAATACTTGCTGATACGCTCTTTCGGCATTTTGAACTGCTCTCGCTGGTTCGGTTTTTCCTCCTGCATAATGGAGAGGATGACTTCCACGGTCAGCTTCCCGTCCCGGCTGAACTCTTTCATTTTGATGGCCTGCGCCAGCGACGGCGTGCAGTCCTCGCATTCCATCGTGTCATATAGGCTCTGCTGCTGTTTTTTGGAGAGGTAGGAAAGCTCCACGGCGGGACGAAAAGCGATCTTGCCGCTGTCCACCATGTCAAGCACCGGCGGGATCAGCTCGGTCAGACGGATATACCGCTGAATTTGTGAACGGCTGTCCGGGCTGCTTGCAGCCAATTCCTCATTAGAACGGCTACCCTTTAACTTCGGCTCCAGTGGGGTCGAAGTTAAATCTGACCTTTGCCCTTGCCGTTTCATGGCTTCCAGCTTCATCTTGTAGGCGAATGCCTTTTCGGACGGCAAGATCGTTTCTCGCTGCAAATTGCTGTCCACCATGATGATCGTCGCTTCATCATCGGTGAGGTTGCGGACGATGCAGGGCATTTCGGTGATCCCCGCCAGCGTCGCCGCGCATTTTCGCCTATGACCGGCTACCATTTCATAGCCGCCGTCAGCCTTGGGGCGGACAAGGGCGGGTGCCAACACGCCATACAGCTTTACGCTGTCTACCATCTCCGCCATAGCCTCGTCCTGCTTGACCTTGAACGGATGGTTGGGAAAGTCGGAGATGTCGGCGGGGTTCAGCATAACGATCTTTTCAAGCTGCGCTTCCGCACGGCTCTCGTCGGTGGAGAACAGGTCATCGAGCGGCGTCATCCCTAAATCTCTCGGTTTTGCGCTCAAGCTCCGACACCTCCTTCGTCAGCGAGCGGTATGCGGCGGCGACCTTGCCGTTCTTGTCGTGGGCAAAGATGCTCTTGCCCCGGCCGCTGGTTTCTGCGGCTCGGACGGAAAAGGGAATTTCCGTCCCGAACACACGAATCTTTTCGCCGTAGTGGGCACGCAGAGATGCGATGATCTCCTTGGCTTCGTTGGTGCGGCTGTCCACCATTGTGAACAGGATACCGTCGATTTTCAACTTCGGGTTGATCTGCCGCTTGACCTTTGCGATGGACTGCATCAGCAGGTCAAGTCCTTTTGCCGAGAGAAACGACGGCTGGGACGGAATGATCACGCTGTCCGCTGCGGCCAGTGAGTTGATCGGCATCATACCGAGCGACGGCATACAGTCAATGAGGATATAGTCGTAATGGGGCTTGACCGCATTGATATATGTCCGCAGCACGCTTTCCCGGCTCATAGCGTTGATCAGCCGAATTTCCATGCCGGACAGCTCAATGTTCGCCGGGAGCAGGTCAACGCCCTCACCATGATGCAGAATACCGCAGCCGTCCGGGATAGGGGTATCGTCGATCACATTCTGCATGATGTCCGCCAGCGTAACGGGCAGCTCATCCGGCTTTGGATAGCCGAGGGAGAGGGTCAAAGAGCCTTGTGCGTCTGCGTCAATGAGCAGCACTCGCTTGTTTTGCTGGGCAAGCCCGATGCCGAGATTGGCGGTGGTCGTGGTTTTGCCTACACCACCCTTTTGGTTTGTCACCGCGATCACTTTGCAATTCACCATATGGTTTTCCTCCTTTGCATAAATTTAGCCGCCTGCGGCGAAGCAGACGGCTATGTACGGGTACGAAAAAAGCCATCTGCATTTCTGCAAATGGCTTAAAGGTTAAACCCTCGCTTTGAGTGTCTTACTGTATTTCGCATAATCTTCGCTCAATACATAATCAATCACGCAGGCTTTGGGTATTAGGTATGTACATCTTATGTAGAAGTGTTTGACCTTATTTGCCCGCATTATTTTTCGGGCTGTGCTGTCACCGATACCGCCCAGCATGGTTTGAAATTCGGGCAGAGTGACAACATCAGGATAGGAAGCAAAAAGTTTTTCATAGTGTGTGCGAGTTCTCATAGCGATACCTCTTTTTCGGAAAGTGTGTTGTCAATGGCAGAGAAATACGCTATAATGTGTTTGCGATTGATGAATCTATTGCGTGTGCTGTTGTGCTCCGTTTGTGGGTAACATCCCTCCGATGTCCCTCCAAAATCCAAAATTTCCGTCCAAAACGAAAAGAGCGGAAATGGCAGACGAAGCGGAGTTTTTTACACATCAGCTTCAAAAACAGTAGTATTTGCAAGGCTTTTAGGTGTCCGGCAACGACCTCCACAGGGGGCTGAGTTCGTCTGTGTTCCGTGTGGAGCAAATAACTCAAAATCCGTTGATGGCAACATCGTGCGGGTTCGACCCCCGCCACCGGCACCACACCTCAAAGGCTCGCAATCCCTTGAAATGGCTGGGTTTGCGGGCTTTTTTTTATGTTTTGCGCGTTTGTATACTGCTCTCCTACATCACCAAATTTGCGTAACTATAACGAAGATATTGAAAGCGAGTTTTCTGCTTATCGTTCTTTTAGACATTAGCATCGTTGCAATGGCTCGCGCATCAATCCGATCAATCTTGCTTGGTTTTACGAAGGCTTAAGCTTTTCCGGTATAGGTTGGTGTGCATATATTTTTGCAGCTTCAAGTGTCGGTAGAGTTCAACGAATAAAAGATTAATAAAAATTTCACAAAACTTCCTTGACTCTAAACTAAGATGAGGATATACTATAAGCGAAGACAAGCGGGATGTCCCGCGAAGATAAATTTGAAATCCAAATCAAAGGAGGAAGTTCTTGTGGAAAAAATCAGAGTTGTGCAGTATGGCTGCGGCAAAATGAGCAAGTACATTCTTCGGTATCTGCATGAGCACGGCGCACAGATTGTCGGCGCGATCGACGTAAACCCGGCGGTCGTCGGGCAGGATGTCGGTGATTTCGCGGGTCTCGGCCTTAAGACCGGCGTATTGATTTCGAACAATGCGGATAAAGTTCTCGATGAGTGCGATGCAGATGTTGCGATTGTGACGCTGTTCAGCTTCATCGGCGATATTTATGACCATGTGGAAAAATGTGTATCACGCGGACTCAATGTCATCACGACGTGCGAAGAAGCGATTTATCCGTGGACGACCTCTGCAGTTCAAGTCAACCGTCTGGACGCTATCGCTAAAGCGAATAACTGCACCATCACGGGCAGCGGCATGCAGGATATCTTCTGGATCAACATGGTCGCGCTCGTCGCGGGCGGTTGCCACAAAATTACGAAGATTAAAGGCGCGTACAGCTACAACGTAGAGGAATATGGATTAGCGCTCGCAAATGCGCATGGCTGCGACCTGACACCCGAAGAGTTTGAGCAGAGGATCGCGCACCCGGACATTTTTGAGCCGTCCTACGCTTGGAATGCCAGCGAAGCCATTTGCAACAAGCTTGGCCTGACAATCAAGTCTATCAACCAGAAGCATGTGCCGTGCATCATCGATCACGACATTTACTCCGAGACGCTCGGCAAGACCATCGAAGCCGGCCGCTGCATCGGCATGTCTGCCGTCGTGGCCATCGAGACAATGCAGGGCATCACCATCGAAGAGGAGACCATCGGCAAGGTCTACGGCCCGGAAGACGGCGATATGTGCGATTGGCAAATCATCGGCGAGCCGAACACCGAGTTCCATGTTGTAAAGCCTGCAACCGTTGAGCATACTTGCGCGACGGTTGTCAATCGTCTGCCAAGCCTTATTTGTGCACCGGCCGGTTATGTTACCGCCGATCAGCTTGACCCGAACAAGTATCTCACGTATCCGATGGAGTTCTATTGCTGATTAAAGCAAGGAAATATTAAAAAGAAACAAGTGAATTTCGCCGCTCGGTGTAAAAACCGGGCGGCTTTTCTTGTCTGAACTACAAAAATATGCTATACTACGAATGATAAAGTACCATGAGGATAGGAGAAATAAATATGCGCATTTTAATGCTTGGAAACAGCTATATTTTCACAAATGATCTGCCGAGTATGCTGGCGGAAATCACGGGTGCCGAAGTAGTACAGAACACACGCGGCGGTGCACGCTTACGTGAGCAGCTGAACCCTGAAACTAGGCTCGGCGCAAAAGCATTGGAGCTGCTGCAAAATGAAAAATGGGATTACGTCGTTTTGCAGGAGATGAGCAACGGCCCTATCACAGCAAAGGAAAGCTTTATGCAGAGCGTGAAAGATTTGTGCGGTAAAATTCGTGAAAACGGTGCCGTACCGGTTCTGTATGCGACATGGGCATACCAAAAAGACGGCAAACAGCTTCAAAAATTCGGCATAGATTACGATGAGATGTACCGCAAAATGCACGAAGCCTATGCAGAAGCGGCAGAGAAAAATCACACGCTGCTCGCCGATGTCGGCAGTGCATTTTATGAAAAAACCGAAACCGAAAATCTGTTCAACGACGACGGCAGCCATCCGAATGAAGCGGGCTCGAACCTTGCCGCCGAAACGATCGCCGAGGTTATTTTGAAGGACACAAAACGAAAGGAATTGGCATAAAAGCTTAGTTTTTCGCATACGCTGTATCGGAAAAATACGGCGAAACGGGGGAGCGATATGTTAGAACGCATCGGAGAAATGCATGGGCGAGAGGTTATCAGTGTTTTGGATGGCTCGCGCATCGGGTATCTCGGTGATATTGAATTTGATACACAGCAGGCGGCATTGACGGCGATCGTGGTGTACGGCCGTCCGCGCTTTTTCGGATTGTTTGGCAGAGAGAATGACTGTGTGATCCCATGGAGCGCTGTGAAGACCATTGGGGAGGATGCTGTGCTGGTCGATCACGTTCCCGTAAAGCGGACACCGAAGCGCAGCTTCTTACAAAATTTCTTTGAAAACGGATAGAAAACACTTGCTTTACCCGGCATGTTGTGCTATAATAGTTCAGCGATTTGCAGATTCTGCAAGCAAAAACGCACGCCGATGCTCTCGGATTGGTGCCGCAAAAGCGGTTTTCCCCGAAAATATCAGCCCGGCGGAGGAAAAACCAAGGAGGTATTTTCAAATGGCAGTCGTATCAATGAAGCAGCTTCTGGAGGCCGGTGTTCACTTCGGTCACCAGACAAGAAGATGGAACCCGAAGATGGCACAGTACATCTTCACGGAGAGAAACGGTATCTACATCATCGACCTGCAGAAGACCGTTAAGAAGCTCGAAGAGGCTTACAATTTCGTTCGTGACCTTTCCATGGAAGGCAAGAGCGTTCTCTTCGTAGGCACGAAGAAGCAGGCTCAGGAGTCCGTTAAGGAAGAGGCTCTCCGCGCAGGCGCTTACTATGTAAACGCTCGTTGGCTGGGCGGCATGCTCACCAACTTCACGACCATCCGCCGCAGAATCCAGAGACTTGCACAGCTGCGCAAGATGCAGGAAGACGGCACCTTCGAACTGCTCCCGAAGAAGGAAGTCAGCAAGCTCGAGCTTGAGATCGAAAAGCTCGAAAAGTATCTTGGCGGTATCAAGGACATGAAGGAGTTCCCGGGCGCACTGTTCATTGTTGACCCGAGAAAGGAAAGAATCGCTGTTTCCGAAGCTAAGAAGCTCGGTATTCCGATCGTTGCAATCGTAGATACCAACTGCGATCCGGACGAGATTGACTACGTTATCCCGGGCAACGACGACGCTATCCGCGCTGTTAAGCTCATCGCAGGTGCTATGGCTAACGCTATCATCGAAGGCCGCGAAGGCCGTATGGGCGCTGCTGCTGAGGAGACCGAAGAAGCTGCTGCAGAGACCGAGGAATAATTTAATTTCGGTTAAAAATTCCTTTCGTTTGATATAGAGTTTAAGATTCTACAAGGAATGGTGATTTGAAATGAATTTCACAGCTAAGGACGTTGCAGATCTGCGCGCTAAGACAGGCTGCGGCATGATGGATTGCAAAAAGGCTCTCACAGAGGCTGAGGGCGATGTAGAGAAGGCAACCGAGATTCTCCGCGAGAAGGGTCTTGCAGCTTCCGTTAAGAAGGCAAGCCGTATTGCAGCTGAGGGTGTTGCATACGCTATGGTCAGCGAGTGCGGTAAGGTTGGCGTTGTGATCGAAGTCAACGCTGAGACCGACTTCGTTGCGAAGAATGCTCAGTTCATCGATTTCGTTAAGACCTGTGCCGAGACTGTTATCTATGAGAACCCGGCAGACGTTGAAGCTCTCCTTGCAGCTAAGGCACACGGCTCCGATATGACTGTTGATGCTATGCTGAAGGATAAGATTCTCACCATCGGCGAGAACATCAAGATCCGTCGCTTCGTCCGTTACGAGGGCGACTGCGTTGCTTACGTACACGGCGGCGGCAGAATCGGCGTTCTCGTTCGTTTTGAGACCGAGAATGTTCCGGCAGAAGTTCTCAACGAGTGCGGCAAGGACGTCGCAATGCAGATTGCCGCTCTGAATCCGGCTTATCTCGATAAGTCCACGGTTCCGGCTGAAGCACTCGATAAGGAAAAAGAAATCCTCATGGCTCAGATCCAGAACGATCCGAAGAACTCCAAGAAGCCGCAGAACATCATCGAGAAGATGGTTACCGGCAGAATCGGTAAGTTCTATGAGAACAACTGCCTCCTGCAGCAGGCGTTCGTTAAGAACGGCGACCTCTCCGTTGAGCAGTACATTGCTGAGGAAGCAAAGAAGGCCGGCGGCACGATGAAGGTTACGGATTTCGTTCGCTTCGAGAAGGGCGAAGGCCTCGAGAAGAGAAACGACGATTTCGCAAGCGAAGTTGCCAACATGGTTAAATAATTGATTCTCTGAATCAGCACACCCCGAACGATTTTGCGTCGTTCGGGGTGTTTTTGTATCGTATAACTTTTGGAAAATATAAAATGCGCCCCGACAAGACATCAAAATCTTGCCGAGGCGCAGAACAACCGATTTTCAATTTGCGTAGCGCGTGTAATAGGTAAGGTCGCCTTCCATGCCGAGAAGCTCGCTGCGGGTGATTTGTCGACCCCAGGAGATCTGGCAGTTTTCATAATCTATATTCACTTCCGTCACGGTAATGGTATCGGTATCCCAGTCGATATCCGTCACGATCATCGAGTGCTCATACCAACCCATGCGGATGTGATCGCCGATGCGCAACTCGTCAAAGTCATAAAACTCCGTGATCGGTGCATCGTAGCCGAACAGCAGGTCGCTGATGATGGAAGCGTAGCCGAGGCATTGCGTTTCGTCTCCGTATTGCGGGAAGAAATCATCCATCAGTCCATTATAAATGTTGCAATTTCCATAACCATAAACAGAATGGTTGCACGGCGTGTCTGTAACGCACATGGCAATTTCGTCTGCCGTCATTTCGCTTGTGTCCACACCGACATGGTTCCAGTACATGCCGTTTGGAAAATAATCTTCAAGCAGCTCAAGCCGTGTCTGCACGCCTTGCTCCGCAAGATTGCCGCTTGAAACAAATAATGGCACAGAGCTGTATGTATCTACAAGCTCTGCGGTGTCTTCTACTTCGCCAGCCGGCAAAATGCGCTCTTTCGCGGCATAGGAAGACGCGGCATTCATTTCCGAAGCTTCTTCTTCGACTTCCTCAACTTCATCGTTGCCCGCATCGTAGACGTACATTTCCACCTGCTCGACATCTGCGCCAATCGTTGCGGTGTATGTGACGGGTTCCTCCGCGCTCTCCACTAGATTCCCTTGCAGGAACAGCAGACCAAATGCGGCGGCGGATATCGTCACGGCTGCCACCGGCAAGACGATTGGTAGGGAAGAGAGAAGATGTTCACGTCGATTTTTCGGTTCTCTAAAGTGATTTTGCGGCATAAATACACTCCTCAGAACAGTATCCGGCAGCAGAAACTTGCTGCCCAAAATTACTCTATTATATAAAATACTATGCATTTGTGACGTACGTATGACGAAAAACGACGAATTCCCTGTATTTTGATAAAAAAGTGCCCGCAGCGGAAAAACTGCGGGCACCAAACGTATCTGTTAGTCTTCGATCGCGGCTTTGCGACTCAAAACGCCGTGGAAGAACGCGGGATCAAACTTCGGCTTTCTCTGATAGGTGTAAAGGCCGTTCTGTTCCTGCTCCACGTCGGTCAGCTGCGTGTAGCAAAGACCGAACATTTCACTGTTATCAAGCAATGCGTCTGTAAGGCCCTTAAAGCGCGTGAGGAATTCTTCTTCGGTCTTCGGACCGGTGCCGTAGCCCCAGCCGTTCTCGTCCTGACTCCACTGAATGCCGCCGTATTCGCTGACGAACGTCGCTTCGCCCTTGTAGGTCTGGCGGTGCGCGTGGTTGTCAAACAGTGTGCCCTCGGTCATCAGCTTGTCATAGTGCTCTTTGAAAATCTCCGGGTTCTGCTCGTAATCGTGCACGCAGAAAATATCAGTTGCAACATGATAGTTGCCGCTCGTATCAATGCACGGACGGGTAGGATCAAGCGCTTTCGTTGCTCTGTAAACGATGTCGAGTGCGTCGTCAAACTGTTTCCTGCCGTCGGTATCCCATGTCTCGTTGTACGGACACCAGCCGACAATAGCCGGGTGGTTAAAATCGCGGCGGATCTCTTCCGTCCACTCCGGCAAAATGCCGTAAACGGAATCGGCATAGGAGGAATCGAGACCCCAGTTCGGGAATTCGCCCCAAACGATGTAGCCTAAGCGGTCTGCGCGGTAGAGGAAGCGCTCTTCAAAAATCTTCTCATGCAGTCTGGCTCCGTTGAAACCGACGGCAAGGGAGAGCTTAATGTCGTTTTCAAGCGCTTCGTCGCTCGGCGCAGTGTAGATGCCATCCGGATAGAAGCCTTGGTCGAGCACCAGACGCTGGAAAACAGAGCGGCCGTTGATGCGGAACTTGTGGCCGTCCAGGCGCACTTCGCGCAGACCGAAATAACTCGTGACGTTATCTTCACCGAAAGCGAATGCAACGTCATACAGATTGCCGCAGCCGACATCCCACAGATGCTTTTCGCTCAGCTTTATCGTGAATGTGTGCGTGCCGCAGGCGTTTTCAGCTGTGTAGCTGCCCATTTCTTTGCCTTCAAACGAAGCCGTTGCTGTGAGGTTTGCCGTACCGACCAGCTCTGCGGTCACCGTTACCGTGCCTGCGGTGATATTCGGATAATACTGCACGCGGGAAATATAAGCCTTCGGGGTGAACTCCAGCCATACGGTCTGCCAAATGCCTGTGGTGCGCGTGTAGAAGCAGCCGTATGAGTTATATTGCTCGCTCTGCTTGCCGCTCGGGATGAGGCGGTCGCGCGTATTATCTTCGGCGTAGACGGCAATTTCATTTTCGCCCGCTTTTAAAAGTGCGGTCACGTCAAACTCAAACGAAACATAGCCGCCCTTGTGTGTGCCGGCAAGCTCGCCGTTCACAAAAACTTTTGCGCAATAATCCACAGCGCCGAAATGCAGCACGGCGCGGCCCTTCAGCTGTTTTTCCGCGACCGTTACAGTGCGCTTATACCAAACGCCGTACATGAAATCCGTGTGCTGCACACCGGAAAGTTCGCTTTCCGGGCAGAACGGCACGGTGATCTCTCCGCTGAGCGCTGTGCCGACCTTCTGTAAGCCGCGTGCCTTACCGCTGCGGCCGTTGTCGATCTCAAACTCCCATGTGCCGTTCAGGTTCATCCAGTTTTCGCGCACAAACTGCGGGCGCGGATATTCTTTTCTCGGTATATTGCTCATTTTTCGTACATCCTTTCCCCGAAAAGACGGCAAATCTCAATTTCTGCCGCGCTTTTTTTGATTACGGTTTCATTGTACGCAATCTCTATGCAAAATACAATGTCGTATCATGCACGAAAATTGACTTATTCTATTGCGACACGGGGAGCTTTTGAGTATAATATAAAGCAAAGGGGGCGTCAAAATGGAGATTACAGATATTCGCCACGATTGGCCGGAAAAAGCCGGGTTTACACTTGTGCGCCCAACAGGCATTGAAATCTACACGTTTTTGCACTTTATGAACAGCGTGGAGATTGAAATTAACAGGGAAAAGGTCACAGTAAGACCCGGCGCGTGTATTTTCTATGCGCCGGATGAACCACAGTGGTTTCACTCAGACAGTAACCTCACGCACAACTGGGCGCATTTTGCGCCTGGCTTTCGCGTGCAGCTTTTGCGCTATCGTATTCCAGAAAACACACTGCTTTACCCACGTGCGGCAGAGTTTATCTCCGGCCTTTTCCGAAAAACGGAAGCTGCATTTTTCTCCAATGAACCGTTTCGGGAGGACTTGTTGGAAGCATACACCACAGAATTTCTTGTGCGTTTCTCCCGCGCCACAGCGGAAGAAAACTACTCGCCTACGGTCAGCCGTGCAGATAGGGAAAAGATGCAGAACCTGCGTCACACGGTGCTTTCTGACCCGGAAAAGCACTGGACTGTGCCGCAAATGGCATCGCTTGCGTCTGTCAGCGCTTCGCACCTGCATGCGTTATACCGCGCGGTTTTTGGTACGTCGCCCATGCGCGACCTGATTGAAGCGCGTATTCGTTATGCACAGTCTTTATTGCTCTCCGGCAGTGACTTGCCCATCACGGAAGTTGCCGAACACAGCGGATATGCAGACCCATACCATTTCATCCGCCAGTTTAAACGCATCACCGGCGAAACACCTGCCGCGTACCGCCGTGCAAGACGATAAAGCTGCAAAAGAAAAAGCCTTATTCCGCCCAAAAAAGGGAAGAATAAAGCTTTTGTTTTTCTTTTAAATTTGCTTGTCTGTTGTTAACAAAATAATTCCATAAAGAAACAGCGCCAATCTGTAATTTGACGCTGTTTTCGACTATATTCAGTTCAGCACAAAGAACTGCTCATACCAAAGGATAAACGTATAGAACGACCAGATCTTCTGCATGTTCAGCGCCTTGCCGCTCTTGTGGTCGTCGAGCAGCTTCATCAGCTCGCTTGTCACGAAGAATTTCTCCGCAATATCGCTCTGGAACGCCGCCTTGACCTTGTTGTAGTACTTATCCTCACGCAGCCAATCGTTCAGCGGAACAGGGAAGCCGAGCTTCTTTTTGTTTGCCGTGCGCTCCGGCAGCTGCTTGATGGCCGCGCCGCGCAGGGCGATCTTCGTCGTTTCGTTTGCTGCACGGTAGCGGGAAGGAATGCGTGTGGAAAGCTCCAGCATCTTTTTGTCGAGGAACGGCACGCGCAGCTCAAGGGAGTTTGCCATACTCATGCGGTCGGCTTTCAGTAGGATGTCATAGATCATCCACGTGTGCATGTCCACATACTGAAGCTGGGTCGGCTCGTCGAGATTCGATACTTCGTCGAAATAGCGCTTGCTGTATTCCTCCGGAACCTTGCTCGTGATGGGACGCTTCAAGAATTTTTGGCGCTCTGCGCTCTGGAAAACGTAGTTTGCGCGCATAAAGCGCTGATACGGCTCCATGGCGCCGCGCACGAGGAAGTTTTTGCCCTTGAAGTTCGGGCAGTGCTTTGCGACCGTGCCGAGGATTTTACGCACCGGGCGCGGTACCTTATGCGAATAGTGGTCAAAATGTCCGCCTGCAAGATACATCGGGTAGCCGCCGAACAGCTCGTCCGCACCTTCGCCGGAAAGCACGACTTTCACATAGCGGCGGGCATTTTTGGCGAGGAAGTAGAGCGGGATCTCCGAGGGGTTCGGCAGCGGCTCGTCCATGTAATACTGAATCTCCGGCACCGCGTCGAAGAACTCATCTGCGGAAACCTTATTCGCGATGTTCGGTACGCCGATGACATTGGAGAAGTCCTGCGCATACGGCAGCTCGCTGTATTTTTCCTCCTCGTAACCGACGGAGAATGTCTTGACCTTCTTCGTACCCTTGGAGATTTCTTTCACAACATAGCTGGAATCCACGCCGGAGGAGAGGAAGCAGCCGACCTCAACATCGGCGATCTGGTGCATGGAGACGGACTCCGTGAACTCCTTTGTGATGGCGTCCTCCCAGTATTCAAGCGATTTGTCGTCTTCAATTTTGTATTCGATCTTATAGTAACGCTCCACTTTCAGTTCGCCATTTTTGTAGGTGAAGCAGTGTGCGCCGGGCAGCTTGAAGACATTTTTAAAAATTGTGCGCTCGTCCGGGCTGTACTCGTAGGAAAGGTACAACGGGATCATATCCTCGTCAAGCTCTTTTTCAAAATTCGGGTGAGAGAGAAAGCTTTTGATCTCGCTGCCGAACATGAATTCCTTGCCCTTTTTGTAGTAATAGAACGGCTTGATGCCGAAAATATCGCGTGCACCAAAGAGCTCTTTTGTGTTCTTGTTCCAGATGATGAAAGCAAACATGCCGCGCAGACGGTCAAGAATTTTTTTGCCGTATTCCTCGTATCCGTGCAGAATCGTTTCGCTGTCTGTCTTTGTGGTGAAGACGTGTCCGGCTTTGATGAGCTCTTCGCGAAGCTCCTGATAGTTGTAAATTTCGCCGTTAAAGAGCAGCACAAGCGAGCCGTCTTCGTTTAAGATCGGCTGCCTGCCGCCCTCGAGGTCGATGATGGAAAGGCGGCGGAAACCGAGGGCAATGCCGTCGTCAATGTAATAATGGGCATCATCCGGGCCGCGGTGCTTGATGCGGTCGGCCATTTTATGGATGACTTCTTCTTTATCGAACGTTCCGTAGTTGTGAATATAACCGGCAAAGCCGCACATACAAAACGCCTCCTTATGCTTTTATTGTTGGATCAGGGAAGAATATTTCGGCTTGAGTTTTTTGCCGCACGCTAAAATGCACGCGCGTGCCAACACTTCCAGCGCATCGAGATAACCGGGCCCAAGCTCGTTATCGCGCTTGATGATGGAGAGCTCCGTGCAGCCTAAAATAATAGCGTCGCAGCCATCCGCGCGCAAAGCGTCGGAAACGGCGCGGAATTTTACCATATCCGCCGGTTCACCTGCTTTTACGCAGTCGTAAATGAGCGACATTACATTCTGCTGCATTTCGTCGTTCGGCAAAACGTAGGAAAGCCCCGCTTCGGTCAGCGCGGTTTGAAATAAGCCCATGCGCACCGTGCCGGTTGTCGCCATAATGCCGGGCTTTTTGCAGCCGGCTTCTTTTAGATATGCTGCCGTTTCGCGCACCATGTGGATAAACGGAATGTGTACGCTGCTTTGCAGTTCATCGTGAAAGCTGTGTGCCGTCACGCACGGGGTAGCGAGTGCGCACACGCCCAGCGCCTCCAATTTCTGTGCGATGTCGATCATCGGCGGCACAGGGGAGGGCTTTGTATGGTCTAAAATGTATGCGGTCCGATCCGGCACACTCGGGCGATTGAATATGATCGCGTCAAGATGCTCCTGATCGGTGCGGGCATCGGTCATGTCGGTGATAAGCTCTAATAAATACGCTGTCGCCATGGGGCCGAGCCCGCCGATAACGCCTAAACTGTTCATCAGTCACGCAGTCCTTTGTTGTTGAAATAACGCTTGTACTTTTCAAAGTAGTTGTGCTGGTTGCGGCGGAACATCAGCCAGCGCATCAGGCTGCGGTCTTTCTTGTAATAATACGAGTTAACCACTTTACCTTCGTCGATGAGCTTTTTCGCTTCCGCTTTCACGGCGGTGTCCGGGCAATAGTCAAAGATGATCTTCGTCGGGATGATTGTGTACAGCACTTTATTTGTGGCAATGGTGAGATCCATGGGCTTGTTGTAGATGACGTCGTCCGCAAGCCACTTTGCAATGTTGTAGCCCGCAGCCGTTACGAAATAGCTGCTGCGGCCCTGCCGCAGGTTCATCTCGAAGAGCTTATATTTGCCGTCACGCTCGTCGTACTTCATATCGAAGTTTGCAAAGCCCACGTAACCGATGCCCTCAAGGAAGTTCTTCATCGTCTCGTTCAGCTTTTCGTCGTAGCCGTTGATGATGGCCGCATAGCTGCCGATGCCCTCCGGGGAATGCTCCTCAAGCACGGCATTACCGAGTGCAATGAGCTTTACTTTCTTATCCTTGCCGCAGTAGCAGTTCATCACGCGCATTTTAGAATCGTCACCCGGGATGAATTCCTGCAAAATGAGGTGATCTTTGTAAGAGGAACCGTAGATGGCGTCCAAAATCGCATCAAATTCCTCGCGGGTGTTTGCAACGAAAACCTTCTTTTTGTGCGGGAACTTACAGTTCCAATATGCCACGCTGTTCGAGGGCTTGATGATGACCGGGAAGTCGAAAGGCAGCTCAAGATTCTTGTGGTTCTCATACGTGCAGGTTGTTGTCTTCGGGAACGAGAAGCCATGCTCCTCGCAGACCTGATAAAAGCTTTCCTTGATGGAAAGGCGCATTAAAAGCTCTTCGCTGATGCACTCGAATTCATAAATGCCGCGCAGCTTCGTCTGGTTGCGCACAAGCATTTTGATGTAGTTGTCGCCGCAGGGGACGAGCAGTAATCTCTGACCGGAGAAGTTCTTTGCAAATTCAGTCAGCGTGCGGATAAACACGTCGTCTTCTTCAAGGCGCGGTTCTACCTTTAAAACTTCCACAATGTGGCTGTGCGTGCAGGCGGGAAGGATGCCCTTGCCGACCGCTACGCTTTTGTACCCGTAAGCCTCGTGGAAAGAACGCGCCATGCCGTATACGTTGATGTCACTGCCGAGCAGAACCGGCAGAAAATCTTGTTTTTTTAATGCTTCTGTATTCATGATCTTTATTTTCCTTCCAAATACTTACGCGGTCTTTGCGTCTGTGTGCTCCGCATAGCCGTTGAGAATATCATCGTTAAAGAACTGGTCGTACCACACGAGGAACGTGTAGACCGTCCAAACGCGGCGGCTGTTGTCCGCCTTGCCGTTTTTGTGGTCGTCCAGCAGTTTTACGAGCATGTCGGTGTTGAAGTATTTCTGTGCCACTTCGCCCGTGAACTTCTCCTTTACGATGTTGTAGTACTTGTCTTCCTTGAGCCACACACGTGTCGGCACGGGGAAGCCGAGCTTCTTTTTGCCGGCCCACTTTTCGGGCATGCGGCGCAAAGCGGCCTTGCGCATCGCAAACTTCGTGTTCTCGTCGTTTACACGGTACTTGAGCGGGATGCGCTCCGCAAGCTCCATAATCTTCTTATCGAGGAACGGCACGCGCACCTCAAGGGAGTTTGCCATGCTCATTTTATCCGCTTTCAGAAGAATATCGCCGACCATCCAGGCGTTAAGGTCAACGAACTGCATTTTCGTTACCGGGTCTTTATCCTTTACGCGATCATAGAACGGCTTTACGACTTCCGCCGGGGACGGTGCATCGGTCTTAATTTTCAGGAGCTTCTTGCGTTCTTCCTCAGTGAACATGTACGCGTTGCCGATGAAGCGGTCTTCGAGTTTTTTGCCGCGGCGGATAAGGAAGTTGATGCCGGATTTCTTCGGCAGGTGTGAAGCGACTTTGCCGATAAAGCGACGGATGGGGAACGGGATCTTATCATAAGCCGGTACGGCGAGCGGTTCTTTATAAATGTTGTAGCCGCCGAAAATTTCATCGGCGCCCTCGCCGGACATCACGACCTTCAAATATTTGGAAGCCGTGTTGCACACGAAATAGAGTGCCACGGCGGACGGGTCGGCAAGCGGCTCGTCCATATGGTACTGAATCTTGCCGAAGTTGCCCCAGAACTCTTCCGGGGTAATCGTCTTGCTGTAATTCTTCACCGGAATCAGCTCGGAAAGCTCCTTTGCGTAGCTGATCTCGTTGTATTTTTCGCCGTTGTCAAAGCCGACCGTAAACGTCTTGTCCACATCGGCAGAGCAGGCCACATAGCTGGAATCCACGCCGGAGGAAAGGAAAGAACCGACTTCAACGTCCGCAATCTTGTGTGCGTTCACGGAGTCGTCAAAGGTCTTTTCAATCTCGTCTACCCAATATTCAAGCGGCTTGTCTTCTTCCGCGTTGAATTCCGGGATCCAGTAGCGCTGCATATCCATTTTGCCGTCTTTGTAGAAGAAATAATGTGCAGGCGGCAGCTTGTAAACGTTCTTGAAGAATGTCTCGTAGCCCGGAGAATACTGGAAAGAAAGGTAGCCCTCCAGTGCGCGTTCATTCAGCTCGCGCTTAAAGTGCGGGTGTTCCACAAAGCTCTTGATCTCGCTGCCGAACATCAACGTGCCCTGCATCTTTGCATAGTAAAACGGCTTAATGCCAAAGTAATCGCGCGCGCCGAACAGCGTTTTCGTGTTCTTGTCCCAAATGATGAACGCGAACATGCCGCGCAGCTTATTGAGCAGATTGGTGCCGTATTCTTCAAAGCCGTGCAGCAGCACTTCGCTGTCCGTTTTCGTTGTGAATACATGGCCTGCCTTTAAAAGGTCTTCGCGGAGAGACTGATAGTTATAAATCTCGCCGTTAAACATGAGAACCTTGCTTTTATCTTCATTCAAAATCGGCTGTCTGCCGCCCTCGAGGTCAATGATGGAAAGTCTGCGGAAACCGAGCGAGATCTCGCCGTCCATATAATAGTCGGCGTCGTCCGGGCCGCGGTGACGGATGCGGTCTGCCATAGCGTGCAACACGGGCTCCATAAGCTGTGTTTCGCCGCCGTCAATATAACCTACAAAACCACACATACAGTTTGCCTCCTTTTTGCAGTTGGTTTACTTAGTTTTCCTTGTGTTCGTTTTCGGTATTCTCAATCAATGCAAAAAGCGAAGGCGCCCAATCGGGATATTCCGCCGAGAGCATCTCGCCGGAAAGCTGGGGCAGGTCGTCTTTTTTAACGGCCTCGTCGTCCGACACTTTTTCGCCGAGCAGCATCACGCGGCTTTTGGCACGCGCCAGCTGCATACGGCCGTCGGTCAGCGCCTCACTCAGTCCGTCTTTCGTCTCAAAAAGAGCCGAGGGATTTTTCGGGTTCGCCGTATACAGCATGCGGAACGCGTTATACACAGCGCCGCTCAAATACAGCGTGATCTCTTTTGTTAAAGATTTGCTATTGATTTTTTTCAGAATACCAAATACAATATGTAAGGAGTTCGATATTATTTTTCGGCTCACGTTGGGGAGACCATCGTGCGTGTCTTCCTCCTCCGTTTCCGGCACATGCAGCTTTTCGCCCTGCCGGTGCGGTGTTTTGCCCAGCAGATAATCACAGGAAACCCCGTAATAATCCGCCGTGCGCACAATGAAGTCCAAACCGCATTCACGTATGCCTTTTTCGTAATGAGAGAGCAGCGCCTGCGAGATGCCAAGGTCTGCGGCAGCCTTTTTCTGGCTGATACCCTGTTCCTTGCGCAGCAGTGTCAGAATGCGCGGAAAATCACTGTTCACAAAAGTTTCACCACCTGAGTCAAAAAATAACACTCTGTAAATTATAAACGAAATTATCCGAGAAGTAAACAGATAAACGAACCTTTTTTGCGGGTTTTCCCGCGAATTTTTGGTGAAAGGGACGCAACGGCAGCGTTTTACCGTCCCGGAAAGGAAAACCACATGAAATCTTACACCATTCATTTAATCCGCCACGGTATATGTGAGGGCAATTTGGAGGGTCGTTACATCGGCCGCACGCAGTCTCCGCTTGCGCAGGAAGGCATTCAGGCGCTTTTGGAGCTGAAACGTAAGGGCATTTATCCCGAAGCAAAAAAGTACTACGCCAGCCCGTGCGTGCGCTGTGTCGATACGCTGAAGGTCTTATATCCCACCGCCGACCCGGAAGTTATTTTAGAGCTTGCCGAGTGCGACTTCGGCGATTGGGAAAATAAAAAAGCCGAAGAATTGAAAAACGACCCGAAGTTCGTCGCCTGGATGAACGGTGGCCAGCACGAGGCCCCGCCGAACGGCGAAAGCAGCATCGTATTTATGCAGCGTGTCTGCGCGGGCTTTGAGATGCTCGTTAAAAACATGATGATGACGGGAGATGAGAGTGCCGTGCTCGTCACACACGGCGGCGTCATCATGACGATCTTAGCAGCTTACGGCTTGCCGCGCGCCAAAATGACCGATTGGATGTGCGAAAACGGCCACGGCTACTCCATGCGTATCGACCCCATGCTTTGGGGACACGGCATGGCGGCAGAGGTCTACCAAATGCTGCCTATCATCGAACAGGGCGAAAAGCGCGAATACAGCGTTATCGATATTGCGAGAGAAGCCGCCGACCGCGCTTACGGCCAGAAAGAAGACGGCAAAACGGAATAGTTTTCCGTAACCCGGACAGAATAGGAAGACAGACCGCCGAATGCGTGAAATACGCCGTGGCGGTCTGTTTCTATGTACGGATGATTTTCTTCTTTCTGAGCAGCTGTTTTGCTGTCGGTTTTTCGATAAGATAGGTGAAAAACGCCGCCAAAAGGAGCGCACACGCCCAAAACAGCACCGTGTACTTCACCTGCCAAGCAAAGTGCCACGGCTCGCCGCCTGCGGATTGCGGCCACGCGGCAGCGCCCTCCGGGGCATCCGGGTAATACGGAATGCGCCACGCTTTCAGCTTTAAAAGCACCGTGCTGTGCCAGATATAGAAATTATAGGAGACCGCCGACAAAAAAGCAGCTATGCGGTTTGAAAACAGCCATTGCACGCCTTTCGGTGCAGCATCCAAAAGCAAAATGAAAACGCAGACCATCGCAGAAAACAGAAAGCGGTAATCCACCTGCCAGCGCTGGATGATTGCCGCACGGCTCAGCCCGTCATTTAACATACACACAATGGCAGCACCGCTGAACAGAAGCAGCATCAGCGCCGCAAGCGGTAAAATACGGTTTTTCTTCCATTCGCGCTCGCGCCATATCCGCAGGCGGCAGAAGAAGAGCGCACACAGCATACCGTTTGCATATACACCCAAAAACGCCGGGAACTGGTTGATGCGCAGGCTTTCTGCGTTGCCTTGCGGCAGATGTGCAAAAAGCACGATATACACCTGCGCCAAAACGGAAAGCACCGCCCAGCACACAAGCGGAAAGCGACGGAACACGCGCGCGAGCAAAGGGAAGACGAGATAGAACTGCATTTCCACGCCGAGTGTCCACAGTGCTGTCGGAAATTTTGTGCCGATGTAGCTTTCCGGCCAAAACGTCTGCGTAAACGTCAGATGCGCAAAAATATCCTGCAAGTATTGCTTGACATTCGCGTAATCCGAAGGCCGCACCCAGAAAATGAGGTAGAGAAGCAAGCACAAATAATACGATGGCAAAATGCGCGCTGCACGCTTTTTAAAGAATGTGCGCAGGTTATCCGGCTCCGGCGCAAGCGGGTCGGTCATTTGCCGCGCATAGGGCAAAAAGAGGCAGAATCCCGAAATCAGCAGCATCACGTCTACAAACATGTAGCCCGTGCGCGGTACCCAGTTTAAGCTGAAATTCCGCACGCCCATAAACTGCAGCAAATTGCTTGGAAACAGATTTTGCAGCCAGGATTGCTGCCACAAATGAAACCCGGCAACGATCAAAATGGAATACGCGCGTATGCCGTCCAATATACCAATATAGTCGCTTCTTTGCTTCATAGATTTCTCTCTTTCATAGCCCCTGATTTTTATAACAAAAGCGCGCCGCAGCCCTGCACGACGCGCTTTGTTCAGATTTTAACCCGCAATTATAACCGAATGATCTTTGTTGCCACATTTTCCACAAAGCGGCGGTCGTGCTCCACGAAAATGACTGTGGGCACACACTCTTTTAAGAGCGTTTCAAGCTGCATGCGGGAAATAACATCGATGAAGTTCAGCGGTTCGTCCCACACAAGCAAATGTGCCTTTTCGCAGAGGCTCCGCGCAATGAGCACTTTTTTCTTTTGTCCCTCGGAAAAATCCTCCATGTGCTTTTCAAACTGTGTGCGCTGAAATTCCAGCTTGCGCAAGATCGATTTAAAAAGGCTTTCGTCAATGCCGCAATGCTCTGCATAGTCGCGCAGTGTGCCGGAAAGTCCCTCCGCGCTTTGCGGGATATACGAGGCCACAAGCCCGCTTGCGGTTTTCAGCGTGCCGGTATGGGGAACATCTTCGCCGCACAATAGCTTTATGATGCTCGATTTACCGCAGCCGTTTTTGCCCTGCAATGCCGCACGGTCGCCGCGGCGGATCTCAAAGCGCAGCGGAGGAAAGATGGGGCCGTCACCGTAATCAACAGAAAGGTCGTTTGCCTCTACCAAAAGGTCTTTCGGATGGCGCAGCGTCGCAACCTGCAATTTCGTATCGGCCGATTCAATGTTTTTCAGCAGCGCGCTTTTTTCCTCCAGTGCATCGTTGCGGCGGGATTCAATGCTCTTTGCACGCTTCATCATCTTACGGCTTTTTTCACCCTCGTAGGCACGACGGTCAAGGGCCTTTTCCGTGCGCTCCGGTTTGAAACCGATCTTGCGGTCTTCCGCACGGTTTGACCATTCCGCGCTGCGGCGGGCAGCCGCCTCCAGCCGCTTCACATCCTTTTTGAGTTTCTCATTTTGTTGTAACTCAAATTGATCCTCGCGGTCTTTCTCCTGTTGCCACGTCGTAAAGTTGCCGCGCATCACCGTGATGTCCGCGCGATTGATGGAAAGCACATGGTCGATGACTTCGTCCAGAAACGCACGGTCGTGGCTGACAAGGATGAACCCTTTTTTCGACTTCAAATACTGAGCCAGTGTGTCGCGCGCTTCAATATCGAGGTGGTTCGTCGGCTCATCGATGAGCAGAAAGCTGTTTTCGCGGATAAATAAAATCGACAGCAGTACCTTCGTACGCTCGCCGTAGCTTAACGTCGAGTAGGGGCGGTAAAGCAGTCCCGGGTCGGCGTCGAGTAAGTTGAGCTCACGCGTTAGCCGCCACATCTCAAAGTCCGGCATGATGCTCTCCGCAATCTCAAGCGGTGTATCGTCCGGATTTTCCACCTCAAACGGGAAATACTCAAAGTTGACCGAAGCGGAAATGGTACCGCTATACGCGTATTTTCCGAGCAGCAGGTTTAAAAACGTCGTTTTGCCTCTGCCGTTGCGCCCGATAAAGCCGCACCGCCAGTTTGTATCTATGGAAAAAGACGCGTTTTCAAAGACGTTATCAAAGCTGCCTTCATAGCCGAAGGTCAGGTTTGACACCTGTATTAAAGACATAAATGTTCACCGTATTCTTTCCGAGCCTTATGCCGGATACGCGGTAACGGGGTAAGGCTCAATAGCCGAATACACCTTCGATGGATTCGTCGTTTATGATCCAATCCTGAACATCTATCTCTCTGAACCGATCGTGGTCATCGCGCACGATGACCCGTGCAATGCCTGCGTTGATGACCATGCGCTTGCACATGGAGCAACATACGGCGTTTTTCACATAGTCGCCGGTAGAGACCTCCTTGCCGACAAGATACAGCGTGGCGTCGATCATCTTATCGCGCGGGGCGCTGATGATGGCGTTTGCTTCCGCATGTACGCTGCGGCACAGCTCATAGCGTTCACCGCGGGGAATATTTCTTTCCACGCGCACGCATTTGCCGATATCCGTGCAGTTTTTTCTGCCACGCGGCGCACCGACATAGCCGGTGGAGATCACTTCATCATTTTTTACGATCACAGCGCCGTAGTGACGTCGAAGGCATGTGCAGCGCTGGGAAACGGCCTCAGCCAGATCCAGATAGTAGTTCGTTTTATCTCTCCGATGGATATCATTCTCCACGAAGAACACCTCACTTTGCATTCAGGCACTCCGCAATCGGAAGCTACACATATACGACTGCGTATCATCGTTCGCTTTTGCGCAAAACCGCAGGGGAGACACCGTAATTATTAAAATATATTGTAGCACATTGCATTTTGAACTGCAACCCCGTTTCCGGGTGTTTTGTGAAAAAGCGCGTAAGCGCCTGCAATAAAACCTTTTCTGCCGTCTTTACATCCCGTCGCTAAAATGGTACAATATATTATATTAAAGAACAAATTCAGGAGCTGTTTATGGGCGGCAATTTTTTGGGCGGCGCGGTGGCGCTGCTGTATTTTCTGATGTTTCAGCTGTGCGGCGTAACACTTGCCGCATGCTTTTTAAATAAAGAGCGGCGATATACACAAATGATTCTCGGCAGCGCCGCGGGCAGCGTGCTTTTAATGTGGCTGCCGTCGTTGTGGGCATTCCTGTTTTCGTTCAGCATCACAGCGCATGTTTTGGCGCTCATCTCACTGCTTTTGCTGGCGGTTGGCGCTGTGTTCTTAAAGCGTCCGAAACTGCTTCCGAATGATTTTCCCGGCAAACACAAAGCCTTCTGCCGTGCAGAACGCACACTGCTTTTGCCGCTCGGCTTGTGGCTGCTGTTCGTATTTTTGGTGCTGCACAGCTTCCGTTACCAAAACGGCGAGATCTGGTCGAGCCAATGCACCTACGGCGACATGAGCATGCACCTCGGGTTCATCACGAGTATCGCGGAGCAGAAGACATTTCCGCCCATGTATTCCATTTTGCCGGGTGTGAAGCTTTCGTATCCGTTCTTGTCGGACAGCATTTCTTCAAGCTTATATTTGCTCGGTGCGCCGCTGCGCTTTGCGTATGTGCTGCCGATGCTTTTTGCCGGGGCGCAGGTGTTTTTCGGCGCACATCTTTTCTGGCAACGCTGGCTGCGTGATAAGGCGAAGACCGCGTTAGCGGAGATTTTGTTTTTTCTAAACGGCGGCTTCGGCTTTGCGTATTTCTTCCCGAATCTTCAAAACGGAACAGATAATTTTACCCGCATTTTCACATCGTTTTATGAGACACCCACGAATCTTGTCAATCAAAATATCCGCTGGGTGAACGTCATTGTGGATATGCTCATCCCGCAGCGCGCAACGCTGTTCGGCTGGGCGGTTTTATTCCCGCTTTTATACGTACTGTACCGCGCCGTTTATGAGCACTGCGAACGGTATTTCATCATTGCCGGTATTTTTGCAGGCGGGCTTGTCATGATTCATACGCATTCGTTCCTCGCGTTCGGACTCATTTGCGGCGTGTGGCTTTGCTTTGCACTGTGCCGCAGAGTGTTCCGGGGCAGCAGTGCTCATGTGCAGTTTACCGCAAAAGTCGCTGCACTCGTTTTGATGTTGCTCGCGTTCGGCGCGCAGTTCGTCACGCCGAAGCTCATCTCGCGCGAATCATCCGTGTTTCTGTATCTGGTTTTGGTTTGTGCCGCAGCGTTTGTTTTGTTTGTGCTCGCACTGCTCATCATGGCAATCCGCAAGGGTTTCGGCATACAGCTTGTAAAAACGTGGGGCGTATTCCTGCTCATCACACTGCTGCTTGCCGCACCGCAGCTTTTCACGTGGACATTCTCGCAGGCGAGCGGAGACAGCTTCATGCGTGGGTGGTACAACTGGGGCAATTTGCAGGACGGCTATTTGTGGTTCTATCTTGTGAATCTCGGCGTCACGGCGCTGTTGTTCCTGCCTGCATTTTTCACGGCAGATCAGCGCCGGTTCACGGTCTGCGCTCCCGCAGCCGTCATTTGGTTCATTTGCGAGTTTGTCGTGTTCCAGCCGAATACCTATGATAACAACAAGCTGCTTTACGCCGCATATTTTCTCGTCTGCGGCGTAGTCGCTTCGTATATGGTCGAAATTTACCGCCGCCTGCGCACACTGCCGGGCCGCCGCGCATTGGTTGTCGGCGCGCTCGTGCTATGCATGCTTTCTGCGGTGCTGACCATCGGCAGAGAGAGCATTGCGGGCTATTGCTTATACGGTGACAGTCAGCTCAAAGCAGCGGAGTACATTTATGAGAACACCGAGCCGGAAGACACTGTGCTGACCGATATGCGCCATAACAACGAGATTGCGGCGCTGACGGGCAGAAACATCGTCTGCGGCTCCACAAGCTACGTGTATTTTCACGGGCTCGATTACACCGAGCGCGAAACGGACATGCAAAGTATGTTCTCCGCACCGCAGGCAAACTGTGCGCTCTTTGAAAAATACAGCATTGATTACATTCTGGTCTCCGCTTACGAGCGCAATAACTTCACCGTGAACGAAGCGGAGATCAAAGCGCTGTTCCCGTGTGTCTTTGACGAAAACGGCGTGCAGATCTATAAAGTGACATTTTAATCGAAAGGATATCCCTATGCAAAGACTTTCCGATATATCCACCATTCGAGCCGTCATGGAAAAGAACGGCTTCAGCTTTTCCAAGGCGCTTGGTCAGAACTTTCTCATCAATCCCTCCGTCTGCCCGCGCATGGCTGAGATGAGCGGCGCGGCAGACTGCGCAGGCGCCATTGAGGTCGGCCCCGGCATCGGCGTTTTGACCTACGAGCTTTCGCAGGTCTCAAAAAAAGTCGTCACCATCGAGCTTGATAAGCGCCTGTTGCCCGTTTTAGACGAAACACTTGCCGACTGCGATAACGTGAAGGTTATCAACGACGACGTGATGAAGATCGACCTGCACCGCGTCATCGAAGAAGAATTTAACGGGGAAGAGGTCGCTGTGTGTGCGAACCTGCCGTATTACATCACGTCGCCGGTCATCATGAAGCTTTTGGAAGATCGTTTGCCCATCACGAGCATCACGGTTATGGTACAAAAAGAAGCGGCAGAGCGTTTGTGTGCACAGCCCGGCACACGCGAGTGCGGCGCTGTCAGTGCGGCCGTGCAGTATTACGCCGAGCCGGAAATTTTGTTCGAGGTCAGCCGCGGCAGCTTTATGCCCGCACCGAATGTGGATTCCGCCGTCATTCAGCTGCGCATCCGCAAAGAACCGCCTGTGGATGTGCACGATGAAGCACTTTTCTTCCGCGTTATTCGCGCTGCGTTCGCACAGCGCCGCAAAACAGCCGTCAATTCCATTTCCAACACACTGCATATGTCGAAGCAGCAAGTGACAGACGCATTTGAGCAAGTCGGAGTTCGGGCAAATTCCCGCGCCGAAGCACTCACGCTGCCGGAGTTTGCCGCTATTGTCAATCAGCTTGCCGAATAAGGAGATGCTTTTATGAACATGAATAAAAACGTGCTTGAGCACATGGATAAAGCCGCATACATCATTTTACTCTGCATCGCCGCCATCGGTATGCTCGTCTCCATGATTACAGGGCCGCTCGGCTACAAAAGCCTTTCCATCGGCGCTGCCGTAAGCGCCGCCATCATCGCCGTCGCACTCCTTTGGCACACGCTTCGCGCCGCCGCACCGAAATACAAAGGATAAATTTTCCACATAGCAAAAGCCCCGCAATTACCGAACCCAATCGGTTTTGCGGGGCTTTCTGTTTATAGTTTAAATAACGCCGAGCTCTTTCAAGGCGCGGTAAATGCCGTCGTCGTCCACATCCGTTGTCACATAATTTGCAGCCGCTTTGGCTTTTGCACAACCGTTGCCCATCGCAACGCCGAAACCAACGTCGCGCAGCATGTCCACGTCGTTCGGGCCGTCACCGAACACGAGAATTTCATCGTTTCTTATCCCGTAATGCGCCGCCATTGCCGGAATACCGATTTGCTTACCGCCGTTTTGCGGAAGAATATCATAGCAGTAACCGACAGCATGTGTGATACGTACATGCTTCAGCGGCAAAATACGCGGCAAATAAATTTCCGGGTCGTATACCATAAGCTGATACACTTCGTGACAATCTGCACGCGATATATCGTAAACGGGCGGGGAGGGAAGATTATGCCGCAAAAAGTGATCTTCAATCTGTTTCGCCGGAGTTGCGGCAAAGCACTCGCGCCCCTCGGCAATCAGGCAGGGGAAAGGCTCCTCTTTTTGCAGCTGCATCAAAAGACGAATGTCTTCCGGGTCAATCGCCAGCGTATGTAAAACCTTGCCGTTTTTATCGAAGCAATATTGCCCCGTCATCGCGGCAAAGCCGTCAAAATCAAAATAATCACGCAGGAAATACGTCATTGGCGTCACACGGCCCGTTGCAACGAATAACAAAACGCCATTTTCACGCGCCTTTTTTAGTGCATGCAGCGTCGAAGGCGGCATACGTTTATCCCGCCCGAGCAAAGTGCCGTCAATGTCAAAGAAAATGGCGCGAAAAGACATGGTACCTCCAAAAGAAAAGGCTTTCGCGCGGAAAGCCTTTTAGAAATTTATGCTCTCTCTTTGTATTTTTCTACGATAAGATTTGCGCACTTGTAAATGTCGCCGCCGCCAAGCGTTAAAATGAGGTCGTTTTCCTTAGCGTGCGTCATCACATAATCCGCAATCTCCTCAAAGCTGCCAAACCAGCAGCTGCCGGGAATCTTCGCCGCAAGGTCGCTTGTGTGAATGTTATACGTGTTCGTCTCGCGCACGGCGAGAATTTCCGTCATCACAACATGCTGGGGGATGGAAAGCGCCTTTGCAAAATCATCCAGCAGCATTGCAGTGCGGGAATAAGTGTGCGGCTGGAACACCGCCCAAACCTCATGGTAGCCCATGCGCACGGCAGCGGAAAGCACGGCGGAAAGCTCTGTCGGGTGGTGTGCAAAGTCGTCGGCAACAGTCACGCCTTCAAATTTGCCTAAAATCTCAAAGCGGCGGTGTACGCCGGAGAAGTCCTCAAGCGCCTTTTTGATGTGCTCGCCGTCCACACCCATGCCATGTGCCGCAGCGGCAGCCGCCAAAGCGTTCATCATGTTGTGTTCACCCGGCACGCGCAGACTCACGCGGCAAACGCGCTCTCCCTTATACATAACGGTAAAGTCTTCGCAGACCGTATCTTCTTCGTTGAGCTCCGTCACGTAGTAATCGCTTTTATCCGTTCTGCCAAATGTGACAATCTCCGCATTCGTAATGCCCTCTACGGCACGCATGGCGTTGGCGTTATCTGCATTGACGATGATGCGCTTTGAGGTCTGCAAGCAGAACTGATGGAACGACTTCACAATATTATCGAGCGTGCCGAAATAGTCGAGATGATCGGCATCGATATTTGTGATGATGCTGATGGCGGGGTGGAGCTGCAGGAACGTATCGACATATTCACACGCTTCGCAAACAATGTCCGCACTTTTGCCGACTCTGCCGTTGCCGTTGATGAACGGCAGCTTGCCGCCGATGACGGCACTCGGGTCACGTCCGGCTTCAATCAAGATCTGCGTGAGCATGCCGGTCGTCGTCGTTTTGCCGTGCGTGCCGGAAACCGCAATGGGATTTGCAAACTTCTTCGTCAAAAGGCCGAGCATCACGGAACGCTCCAACGTCGGAATACCCTTTGCACGCGCCGCAACAAGCTCCGGGTTATCCTGCTTTGCAGCCGCCGTGTACACCACGACCTCCGCATCGCCGATGTTCTCCGCGCGGTGGCCCATGTGCACCGGGATGCCGTAGCTGCGAATGCGCGCGAGCGTGTCGGATTCATTGATGTCGCTGCCGGTGATGATATAATCCTTGTGGTGTAAAATCTCCGCCATAGGGCACATACCGGAACCGCCGATGCCTACAAAGTGCAGACGACGTACGGTATCGAGCAGGTTAACGTTTTTATCGGTCGTATTATTCTGATTCGTCATAACGAAAGAGTCCTTTCTGAATTGGCTTCACGCAAAACTTGTTTTGCGAAATTATCTGAAATTATGTAATACACTGTGTTATATCTCAAAAACATAGCTATGCGTCCGAAATCGCATACCCATACACATACATTATACCGCCAACGGGCAGAAAAATAAATAGTAAATTCAAAAAAGTATAAAAAAGTCTTTTAAGGCGCACAAAAGCCGCCCGTTTCCATAAAATGAAGCGGATGATAATTTGAAAGGTGGGGGAAATATGCCCATGATCAATACATTCGGCGTCATCGGCGGCGATGAGCGCATGAAATATTTGGCGCAGTCCATTGCGGCGGACGGTTATCCCGTGTGTGTCTGCGGTTTAGAAAAGCTCGGCACCTGCCGCGGCGCAGCGGAATGCGACCTGCCGCAGCTCGCGGCGAAAAGCTCCGTCATCCTTTTGCCGCTGCCCGCAACAAAGGACGGTCTGTTTTTAAACGCGCCGTATGCCGAAAACGAAATTCGTTTAGATGACGATTTTGCGCGTTTTTTTATGCACAAAACGGTGTGCGGCGGCATGCTTCAGCGGTTGACCGCCTCGTCTTCTCTGTGGCGTGAGATTGAGCCCGAAGACTACTACCGCCGCGAAGAGCTTGCCGTCGGCAACGCGATCCCAACGGCAGAGGGCGCAGTCGGCATTGCGATTCGCGAATACCCCGGCACGATAAACGGCGCAAAATGTCTCATCACGGGGTTCGGGCGCATCGGGAAAAATCTGGCGATTATCCTGCGCGGTATGGGTGCAGAGGTATTCTGCGCAGCGCGCAAAAAGGCCGATCTCATGCAAATGCGCGCGTTCGGCGTGCAGCCGTTGACGTACCGCGAGATCAGCAGAAGGTTCGATCTCATTTTCAACACTGTGCCCGCAAAGGTTTTGACTTCGCCTGTGCTCATGCAGCAAACGCGCGATACGCTCATCATCGAGCTCGCCTCCGCACCCGGCGGCACCGATTTGAAGCGTGCGGAAGAATTGCACCTGCATGTCATCGACGCGCCCTCGCTGCCCGGCCGCGTCGCGCCGAAGACGGCGGCGGAGTATATCAAAGAGGCGGTCTACAATATTTTGGAGGAGTAGTGATCGACATGCCCACGCTTGCCTTTGCCATGTGCGGATCGTTCTGCACATTTGAAAAAGCTCTCGCGCAGCTTGCTCTGCTGCGAAAGGACTGGGATATGTTGCCCGTGATGAGCGAAACGGCGTACACAACCGATACACGTTTCGGCACGGCGGAAAGCTTTCACGAGCGCATAGAAAATATCTGCGGACGAAAAATTATCCACACCATCGCAGAAGCGGAACCCATCGGCCCGAAGCGTCTTGCCGATGCCGTGCTCGTCGCGCCGTGCACGGGAAACACCGCTGCGAAGATTGCAAATGCCGTAACGGATACAGCCGTCACGATGGCGGTAAAATCCGCCCTGCGCGTTTCCATGCCCGTTGTACTGTCCCTCGCCACAAACGATGCTCTCGGTGCGTCGTGCAAAAACATCGGTCTGCTTATGAACACGAAAAACATCTATTTTGTGCCCCTCGGACAGGACGACCCCATAAAAAAGCCGAATTCTCTCGTCGCTCATTTCGACCTAATTCCCGAAACGCTTGCAAATGCCGTGCGTGGAGAACAGTTGCAGCCTGTTTTGCGATGAAGTGCGCCGCGAAAGGCAGTTGAATTTGTAAAAAAGCTGTGCTATACTGAAAAGCAGAAACGGCAATGCCGAAATGGGAGGCTATTATGCTCTACTGCACGAAATGCAAAAGCATCTGCGAGGATTCCACACAAACCTGTCCGAACTGTAAGCGCAGCCGCGGTCTGCGGCCCGTAAAGCCCGAGGACGAAGTGTTTTTCCTCAAGGTCAGCGAGGGGGAAGCGGCGGAGCTCGCATTGCTTTTTGAGCAAAACGCGGTGCGCCATGCGATACACCCCGTAAAAGGTGGCTTTTCCACCAGCGTGTACGACCCGGAGTATCTGCCGACCGATAAGGATATTTACGTGGAATTCCAAGACCTCGAACGCGCCAAAGAGCTGATGCTCAAAGAGCGGGAAGAGCAGCCGCAGGAAAAACCGTCCGAAGAGGACGATATGCCCCGCGGCAAGCGTATGCTCATCCAGTCGCTTTCCGTCATCGCGTTCATGGCGATCGTCATTTTGGTCGTGCTCGGCTCGGATTTCATCGCAAATCTCTTAAAAGCGCTTTTCACAAAGTAAGCACTGCCGCGAAAATAGGATATTATTAAAGATTGGGGAAGTCCAAATGAAACAGTACAGACCGGATACAACGTGTATCCACGCGGGCTATACGCCCGGAAACGGTGAACCGCGCGTTCTGCCCATCGTACAAAGCACCACATACACCTATGACAGCTCCAAAGAAATGGGCGATCTGTTCGATTTAAAAGCGGACGGCTTTTTCTATACGCGCCTCGGCAACCCGACGCTCGACGCTGTGGAAAAGAAGCTTGCGGCACTCGAGGGCGGCGTAGGCGCGCTTGTCACGTCCTCCGGCCAGGCAGCCACCATGATGGCCGTTCTGAACATCTGCCACGCAGGAGGTCATGTTGTGTGCTCCAGCGCCGTATACGGCGGCACATTCAACCTGTTCTACAAAACCCTGCATGAAATGGGCATTGACTGCACATTCGTTTCGCCGAACTGCACCGAGGACGAGCTGAACGCCGCATTCCGCGAGAACACCCGCTGCGTGTTTGCGGAAACGCTTACGAACCCGTCTCTCGTCGTGACAGACCTCGAAATGTTTGCAAACGCCGCACACGCGCACGGCGTACCGTGCATCGTCGATAACACGTTCCCGACGCCCATCAACTGCCGTCCGTTCGAGTTCGGCGTAGACATCGTCACGCACTCCACCACAAAGTACCTCGACGGTCACGCGGTGCAGCTCGGCGGCGCCATTGTAGACAGCGGTAATTTCGATTGGAACAACGGCAAGTTCCCGGAGTTCACAGAGCCGGATGAATCCTACCACGGCATCGTGTATGCCGAGCACTTCGGCAAGGCGGCGTATATCGCAAAAGCGCGCTGCCATCTGATGCGTGACATTGGCGCGCAGGCCGCCCCGATGAACGCATTTTACCTCAACCTCGGCATGGAAACGCTCGCGCTGCGCATGGAGCGCCATTGCTCGAACGCGCAGAAGATTGCCGAATTCCTCGAGCAGGACGACCGCGTGGCGTGGGTCAACTATCCGGGCCTTGAGAGCAGCCCGTACCACGAGCTCGCTATGAAATATATGCCGCACGGCACCTGCGGCGTCATTTCCTTCGGCATCAAGGGCGGCAGGGAAGCGGCCACCCGCTTTATGGACAGCTTGGAGCTTGCCTCCGTCGTCACGCACGTCGCAGACCTGCGCACCTGCGTGCTGCACCCGGCCAGCACCACGCACCGCCAGATGACCGACGAGCAATTAAAGGAAGCCGGCGTCTCCCCGGATCTTATCCGCCTCTCCGTAGGCATCGAAAACCCGGAAGACATCCTCGATGACATCAAGCAGGCACTTGAGAAAGCAACCAAATAACATTTATATAGACGAAAAGCACGGCGCGAGAAAAATTTTGCGCCGTGCTTTTGCATAGTAGCACCGCCTGCAGGTTTCATATCTCCTGCAGGCGGTTTTATATACTCAACTTTTTCAATTTTGGGGTTCCGAAGACTCCGGGAATTCGGTGTTTTCTGTCTGTTCCGAAGCTTCGGGGAGCGCGCCGGGGCTGGTTTCCGGCTCGCTTGCTATATTCTCTGCGTCTGCCGTTTCGGGCAGCGGTTCCTTTTCCGGCTCCTTCGGCGGCTCTTTGAGCGGCAGGGTAATCATCACGGTAAAAAGGTCGCCCTTTACGGTCACGTGGAAAGTACCGCCACAGGCCTCCGTGAAGCTTTTTGCAATAGAAAGGCCAAGGCCGCTGCCGGAAGTGGAACGGCTGTCATCCCCGCGCACAAAGCGGGCCGTCAGCGAATCGCCGTCCATGGTAAGCTCGTACTTCGAAATATTCTGGATCGTCACGACGGCGTTTTGACTCTGCTTTTGCAGCTCCACGTAGACACGCGAACCCTCAAGCGCATATTGTGCCGCGTTCTTAATGAGGTTCTGGAACACACGGTACATGCGCTGCCCATCAGCATAAACGGGGAAGTCCTCCTGCGGGATCTGCACGCACCACGTCAGCTCGCTGTCGTTCATCACGCCGTCCATATCTCCGAGCGTCTGCCGCAAAAGCTTATCGAGACCGATGTATTCCGGCATCAGCGTAATATTGCCGGTTGCGGCTTTAGAAACATCGAAAATATCTTGCAGCATATGGCGCAGACGGTCTGCTTTCTGCGAGACGATTTTCAAATAATCCTGCATGTGCGGCGGCAGATCCGGCTCGGTCTTCATCAGTTCGATATAGCTGATGATGGACGTGAGCGGCGTTTTGATGTCGTGCGAAACATTCGTGATAAGCTCCACCTTCGTGCGCTCGGATTTGATGCCTTCCTCCACCGCGATACGGATGCCGTCACGGATCATATTGAGCTGCATAGCGGAATCATAAAGCGGGGAAGTAGCGGGCAGGTGATTCATCGCGTCAAGGTCGCCCTTGTACATTTGCTCCACCTGCTCCATCAGCTTGCCGTAATCGCGCAGGTCGTCGCGCAGTGCCCATGCAAACCACACAAGCGTGCCTACACCTGCGAAAAACAGTCCGATGTAAAACGCGACAAACCAAATCGTATCTATCAACCAATGGCTGTAAAAGAAAACATATCCTAAAATACCTACGATGCAAAGCCCCACCAAAATACCGGCAGTCGCCATGTATTTGCGGTAAACAATCTGCTCGAATTTTTTTCCTTCGCGGTTGCCAAGCACAAGCTTCAAAACGGAATGAATGATGTTGTGCCGATAAATCCGCCGGTTGTGAGAAATATCGATTCCGAGCAAATAGAACACAAAGAACACGGAGAACAGGGTAACAGCTGTGCCTGCAAGGTCAAACCCATACGAAATGATATTGAGCACAACAAAAGCCCATACAAATACGGCTATGACTTTGATTTCTATCCAAATCCATTTGAGTCCGTGTGCAATGTAACGCTCAAACAGCTTCCTGTCCTGCCGGAACAAAATGGAGAACAGCAGCACCAGAACGAACATAATCACTGCTGCCATAATCAATCCCATATAAAAATATATGGTTTTCATTTGCGACTGCGCTGCGCTGACAATTTCGTTCGAGGAGTAGTACGAGGTCGGCTCTGTGCGCACCGCAAAACTGATTTTAGGCGATGGAACGCTGCTTTGTCTCAATGCTTCCAGTGTATACGAAAGTGTATTTGTATAAACTGCACCCGGTGTATCACTGCTGAAAACACAGTCTAAAGCACCGTCTTTATCGCTGTGATAAATTCTGACTACACCTTCTTCGCAGATGAAAAGGTAATTGAATCCCTCCGGCAGCGTCTGCGCATCCCAGTTTGAGTCATTCGTCACCGTTTTACCGGCAGGGTCTGTGCCATAGCTTGTTACGGAATAGAGGTCGTCTTTAGAAATCGATTCCACATAGACCGTGGAGACCGTTGTGCCGGTTTCGTCATGCGAAACATAGTAATGATAGCTGCTCGATGCTATGGCGTTTTCGTCTTCATTTTCGTCGTCAGCCACATTTGAATTCGCGGTGGTATCGCCTTGCGTACTGTAATACAATCGCTCAAACAGCGCGGAAGCATTTTCCTTATACGTATCCGTTTCGCGCAGGTCACCTGAAAGTGCTTGTCCGATCTCGGTAAAAAAATAGCTGCCCTCGTCAAAAATGCTTCGCCCGTAGTATATGGCAAATATCAAACCCGCAATAATAGAAAACGCGCACAGCAAAAAGCAGAACCAGGCGAAAACGCCGCGGGCAAGGTTAGTGCTTTTCAATTTCATAACCGATCCCCCATACCACTTTCAAGTATTCCGGCTCGCTCGGGTTCAGCTCGATTTTCTCGCGAATTCTGCGAATGTGCACCATCACGGTGTTTTCCGCCGAGTACGCGGGTTCATTCCAGATGCGGCTGTAAATTTCCTCGGCGGGGAAGATGCGGCCCGGGTGCTTCATCAAAAGCTCCACGATTTTCGTTTCCGTCGCCGTCAGTTTTACAGGCTCGCCGTCCGCATACATGTGGAGACTATTGTGTTGATACAAAAGAGAAACTCGTAGAAATCCTTTATTT
>OLNC01000300.1_pt1 | contig 56740 bp, 29 predicted proteins | sample 1672011 | NCBI WGS metagenome assembly OLNC01 (sample SAMEA3136636, study PRJEB25190) | human gut metagenome | biome: human gut; feature: human-associated habitat; material: faeces | place: Austria | collected 2013
CTGTTGGAATAAATGCGACTTTCTTATTTTCAATTTCTTCCTTTATCAGACTTCCCACACTTGAAAAGTGCGAACATAAAAATAGTTTCATCAATATTCTCCTTTATAAATACCGATTTATCTTTTTCTTTCTGAAAATGGGCAATTCCGCAATGGAACTGCCCATATATCTTTAAAATATGCGATTTTTAAGGCTCTGCACCATTTGGTGTAAATTTGGTGTATTTGTGTATTTTCAGAGCTTTTTCACAAATGAAGTACATCCCGTTTTGTAAGGTAAAACGGTACTTCTTAATAGAGCTTTGCACCTGCCGGAATATGGTCATCTACCATAAGGAGATGAAGCTTTTCTTCGCCTTCTTCTTCGTGTACTGCACTGAGAAGCATACCACAAGAGTCAATGCCCATCATTGCTCTTGGAGGAAGATTTGTGATTGCGATAAGTGTCTTACCAACAAGTTCTTCCGGCTCGTAATATGCGTGAATACCGCTTAAAATAGTTCTATCTGTGCCTGTTCCGTCATCAAGAGTGAACTGAAGGAGTTTCTTTGACTTCGGTACAGCAACGCATTCTTTAACCTTAACTGCTCTGAAATCTGACTTTGAGAATGTATCAAAATCAACATCTTCTTCAAACAAAGGCTCAACCTTCACCTTAGAAAAATCAATTTTCTCAGGCTCTGAATTTGGTGTAGAAACCTCTTTAGAACTTACACCATTTTCGGATTTTACACCACCGAGGGTCTTCATTGTCGGGAACAGAAGTACGTCTCTGATTGCCTGACTGTCTGTCAGGAGCATAACCAGACGGTCAATTCCGTATCCGATACCACCTGTCGGCGGCATACCGATCTCAAGTGCATTCAGGAAGTCTTCATCTGTGTGGTTTGCTTCCTCATCACCAGCGTCAGCAAGAGCATCCTGTGCTTTAAAACGCTCTCTCTGATCGATCGGGTCATTCAGCTCGGAATATGCGTTACACATTTCCCATGTATTACAGAAGAGCTCGAAACGCTCTACCTTGGTCGGATCAGACGGTTTCTTCTTTGTCAGCGGAGAGATTTCGATCGGATGATCCATGATAAATGTAGGCTGGATCAGTTCTTTCTCACAGTACTCCTCGAAGAAGAGGTTGATGATATCACCCTTCTTATGATGTGCCTCATATTCAATATGATGCTCGTCAGCAAGCTTTTTAGCTGCCTCATCATCTGCTACTTCATCAAAGTCGATTCCTGCATATTTTTTGATTGCTTCATTCATTGTCATTCTGGCAAACGGCTTACCAAGATCGATCTCTACACCATTATAAGAAATCTTTGTGGAACCGCAGACTTTCTCTGCCAGATAACGGAACATGGATTCTGTAAGTTCCATCATTCCCTCATAGTCTGTATATGCCTGGTAAAGCTCCATCAGAGTAAATTCCGGATTGTGGCGTGTATCAACACCCTCATTACGGAATACACGTCCGATCTCATAAACTCGCTCAAGTCCTCCGACGATCAGTCGTTTCAGATAGAGCTCCAGTGAAATACGAAGCTTTACATCTTCGTTCAGTGCATTGTAATGTGTTTCAAACGGTCTTGCAGCTGCTCCACCTGCGTTGGAAACCAGCATTGGAGTTTCTACTTCCATGAAGTCACGCCCTGCAAGGAAGTTACGGATTTCTTTGAGGATCTGGGAACGTTTGATAAATACGTTCTTGCTGTCCTGGTTCATGATAAGGTCTACATATCTCTGACGATAACGAGTATCTGTATCTGTCAGTCCGTGGAATTTCTCCGGAAGGATCTGCAGACTCTTGGTTAACATAGTCATTTTTTCAGCGTGAATAGAGATCTCGCCTGTTCTTGTTCTGAAAGCAAAGCCTTCCAGACCGAAGATATCTCCAATGTCGGATTTCTTGAAATCTGCATAAGATTCTTCTCCGATAGCGTCTCTTGCCACATAGACCTGGATATTTCCCTGCAGGTCCTGAATATTACAGAAAGAAGCTTTTCCCATGACACGCTTAAACATCATACGGCCGGCGATCGCAACGTGGATCGGGCTCGCATCCATGATTTCTCTTCTTTCTTCATAGTCCTTCTTAAGGACTTCTCTTGCCTGTGCTTCATCAAGACCTTCTACATCCGGTGTCTTGCGGTCTTTTAAGATCTCTGCCTCATGTGCTTCATAGAGATTCTTCACCTCAAGTGAATGATGTGTCTGGTCAAATTTTGTGATCTGAAACGGGTCCTTTCCATTTGCCTGCAGGTCTGCAAGCTTTTCACGACGAACCTTCAGCAGCTGGTTTGTATCCTGCTTTTTCTGCTCTGCCACTTCTTTGGCCTCCTTCTGTTCTTTTGATTATTTATACGTTTCTCTGGATTTCCAGAACTTTATATTTCATAATACCCATCGGCATCTCAACTTCTACAACATCACCTGTGTGTGCACCGATCAGCGCTTTACCTACAGGAGATTCGTTGGAAATCTTACCTTCCAGGCTGTTTGCCTCTGTAGAACCGACAAGTTTTAATTCCATCTCTTCTTCAAATTCGTAATCATATACTTTTACTTTGCATCCAACGCTGATTCTGTCAAGGTCCACTTCATCCTCAACTACAACCTCTGCGTTTTTAAGAATCTTCTCGATTTCTTCGATTCTTGCTTCGATATCTCTCTGCTCATCCTTTGCAGCATCATACTCAGCATTCTCGGACAGGTCACCCTGCTCTCTTGCTTCTTTGATTTTTTCTGCAACTTCTTTTCTTTTTACTACTTTTAAATCATGCAGTTCATCTTCAAGTTTTTTAAGACCTGCATATGTCAATAAATTCTTCTTTTCTTCCATAATCCTTACACCCTTTCAAAATAGCCGGATACTCATTGGATATACTCTCCCAGAATCATCATACCGCCAAAAGGGCAGACTTATTCTAGGATATTCACAATTCCTGTATTATACCGAAATCTATATGCCTTGTCAAGGACAAAAAAGGCTGGAAATCCGCGGTTAACCGCGAAAATCCAGCAATTTTTCAAGTTCTTCATAACTGCTTACGAGATTGGAGTCCCGGCGCAGTCCTGCACTGTGTTTCATACCGGCTGTATACCATGCAATGTGCTTACGCATCTCACGGATTCCGGTAAATTCTCCCTTCAGTTCAATCTGCATTCTCGTATGACGAAGGATCATCTCTTTGATTTCTTCCCATGACGGCCTCGGAAGTAATTCCCCGGTTGTAAAATAATGGTTCATTTCCCGGAAAATCCAAGGATTTCCTCGTACCGCACGTCCGATCATCACGCCGTCACAACCCGTTTCTCTGACAAGTTTTTCTGCTTTTTTCGGCGAATCCACATCCCCGTTTCCAATAACCGGAATCGAAACCGCCTCTTTGATCCTGCGGATTGTATCCCAGTCCGCTTCTCCTGCGTAATACTGCTGCCTTGTCCTTCCATGGACTGCAACAGCTGCTGCGCCGGAATCCTCGATGATCTTCGCAATTTCTACCGGATCCACCGGATAATCTTCAAAACCAATACGGATTTTGGCTGTCACCGGCTTTTTTACCGCATGAGAAACCTGCGTCACGATTTCCCGGATCAGCTCCGGATTCTTGAGAAGCGCAGAGCCCTCGCCATTGTTGACTACTTTCGGCACCGGGCAACCCATGTTGATATCCAGTATGTCAAAAGGTTGTTCTTCAATACTCTTTGCCACCTCTGCCATCAGATCCGGTTCGCTTCCAAAAATCTGCATGGACACCGGATGCTCTGAAGGATCGATCTGCATCAGCGAAATTGTATTTTTATTATGGAAAGAAATTGCTTTCGCACTTACCATCTCTGTACAGAGAAGTCCTGCCCCCTGTTCTTTGCAAAGCATACGAAACGGAAGATCTGTCACACCGGCCATCGGCGCAAGGATAAAAGGATTTTCCATCTCAACTGAACCGATTTTCCACTTCATCTCCATAAATCAGTTCCCTTTATCCACATTTTCCACGTCGTCTTCTATTGTTTCACCAAGGAAAAATACCCGATAATACATTTCCAGAGATTCCAGAAGTTCTCTCTTTTCAGTCTGAAGCTTCTTGATTCGAAGAACACTGCCGATCTCATCATACCTTGCATCTGCATCAAGAGCCTCCGTCTTGAACTGAAGGCTTCCGTTATCATCAAATTCCAGTGTCAGGATACCACCAATCTCCTCTGTATAAAGCACACACATAATGTGCAGTTCCTGCTTTACAGATTCCGGCAGAGAATCAAAATCCTGATTAAAATAATATTTCTGCTCATAGGCACTCGCACCGCAGAGCACAACATTTTCCTGATACATAAAAAATAACTCCTTGTATTATACTTGCTCACACATAACTGTACAGCCCGCGCACAGACACCTCACCGGAACATACCTTGCGGATTCTGCCATCTGCTACCCGCACCAGAAGTTCTCCCTCGCGGTCAATACCAAGTGCCACACCTTCATATGGATCCAGTTTATCCAGGATTCTCACCGGCTGACATTTATTCGCAAGCATCATATTATAATCATCGATCATCAGTGAGAGGTCACAGGTCTGTACAAATTTCTCGTAGTTCTTTTCAAATTTGCCCATAACAAGGCCGATCAGACGATTTCTGTCGTAAATCTTCCCCGTTTCCAGATAAAGCGATGTTGCTTTATCTTTGAGTTCTTCCTGTATTTCTGCCAGATTGACATTGATTCCGACTCCAATCACAACTTCCCGGATTTTCCCTTCCTCAAGCCCCATCTCAGTCAGAATCCCACAGATTTTCTTTCGGGAAACTACAACATCATTCGGCCATTTGATAGAAACATCGACCTCCAATTCTTTGGCCGCCTGCGCCACACTCAATCCCATAACAAGTGTCAGCATGGATGCAAAACGCGGCTCAAAATCCGGTCTCAGAAGGATCGACATCATAATCGAATTCCCCTCCGGCACAACCCATCTGCGTCCGAGTCTTCCCTTACCGGCAGACTGGAATTCTGCAACCGCCAGCGTCCCATGTACGGCATCTTCTTTCGAGAGGCGCTTGCACCATTCATTCGTAGAATCGATTTCTTTTGCAAAATGGACGGTTTTGCCCGCCCATTCTGTGTGTATTTCATTTGAAATTGTATCTGTATTGTAAGGTATTACGCTCATTTTGCCTCCGGCTCTCCAAGAGTAGCTACCATCACTGCTTTGATCGTGTGCATACGGTTTTCTGCCTCATCAAATACATGTGACTGCGCAGATTCAAATACTTCATCAGTAACTTCCATGTCGGTCAGATTGAAGCGCTCTCCCATTTCTTTACCGATCTTTGTCTTGAGATCATGGAATGCCGGCAGGCAGTGAAGGAAAATTGCTTTTTCTCCTGCATTTTTCATAACTGCAGATGTTACTTTGTATGGTGTCAGATCTTTGATACGCTCTTCCCATACTTCGTCCGGCTCGCCCATGGATACCCATACATCTGTATAAATAACATCGGCATTCTTTGTTCCGGATTCTACGTCTTCTGTCAGAGTTACACTTCCGCCTGAAGCTTCTGCATAAGACTTGCACAGGTCAACCAGTTCCTGATTCGGGAAATATTTCTTTGTTGTGCAGGCTACGAAATGCATACCAAGTTTGGAGCATGCAATCATCAGAGAATTGCCCATATTGTAACGGGCATCACCCATGTAAACCAGACGACGGCCTTTCAGGTCACCGAAATGTTCACGGATCGTCAGCATATCTGCCAGCATCTGTGTCGGATGGTATTCGTTTGTCAGACCATTCCATACCGGAACTCCCGCATATTTTGCAAGCTCTTCTACAATATCCTGTCCGAAACCTCTGTACTCGATTCCTTCATACATTCTTCCGAGAACTCTTGCTGTATCAGCGATGCTCTCTTTCTTTCCGATCTGAGAACCGGTCGGATCCAGATATGTGCTACCCATTCCAAGGTCATGAGCAGCTACTTCAAATGCACAACGTGTTCTGGTACTTGTTTTTTCAAAAATTAAGGCAATGTTTTTTCCTTTGTAATATTCATGAAGTTCTCCGGCTTTTTTCTTTGCTTTTAATTCTGCTGCCAGATCGATCATGTATGTGATTTCTTCCGGTGTAAAGTCTTTCAGTGTAAGAAAATTCCGTCCCTTTAAGTTCATAATAAATCTCCTCTTTTTAACTTATCTCAGTACATACGGATTGTTGCTTGCTCTGCACTCTCACAGTTACGAGCCAAAATGCCTCGCGGAATGCTGCCTGCTAAATAGTTACTCCCTGGTATCTATGTTGTCCTCTGTAACGATTTCTTTCAGAGAGGAAGCCAGACCTGCAAGTCCCTGAATCTCAGATGGGATAATGATCTTTGTAGCTTTGCCGTCTGCGGCCTTGCCAAATGCTTCCAGACTCTTCAGAGTCAGAACAGCCTGATCTGCACCTGCTTCACGGATCATACGGATACCTTCTGCATTAGCATGCTGTACTTTCAGTACAGCCTCTGCCTGACCTTCGGCCTCTTTGATCATACGCTCTTTCTGTGCCTCTGCTTTGAGGATTGCAGCCTGTTTCTCAGCTTCTGCATCCAGAATTGCGGATTCTTTTTTACCTTCTGCAACAAGAATCGTAGATTTCTTCTCACCTTCTGCACGAAGGATAGCTTCTCGTCTTTCACGCTCTGCTTTCATCTGTTTTTCCATGGCTTCCTGAATAGCAGCCGGAGGAATGATGTTTTTGAGTTCTACCCGGTTGACTTTGATTCCCCATGGATCTGTGGCAACATCCAGAGATGCGCGCATTTTTGTGTTGATTACTTCACGGGAAGTCAGTGTTTCATCGAGTTCCATATCACCGATGATATTTCTCAGTGTTGTCGCAGACAGATTTTCGATTGCCATGATCGGATTCTCAACTCCGTATGCAAAAAGCTTCGGATCTGTGATCTGGAAAAATACAACCGTATCGATCTGCATGGTTACGTTATCTTTTGTGATAACCGGCTGTGGTGGGAAGTCCACTACCTGCTCTTTCAGATTTACTCTTCTCGCTACACGGTCAATAAATGGTGTCTTGAAGTGAATACCTGTGTTCCATGTTTCTTTGTAAGCACCAAGACGTTCTACAACGATTGCATATGCCTGTGGCACAATGCGGATACAGGATGCCAGTATCCAGAGTGCGAGAACTACCAGCACGATAAAAATAATAATTCCTGCCATTTTACTTACCCTCCGTTTCTTCTTTTACAATCAGTTTTACTCCCTGAACATCTTCAATTGTAACAATTGCATGTTCCGGTATTGTTACTTCATCGGAAGATGTCCTTGCCATCCACTCGATGTCATTGATCCGAACCTGTCCGGACTGTTCCAGATTGTTGATTTTCTGGATCACTACTGCTCTTTCGCCGATCAGACTGTTAACGTTCGTCTTTGGTACGCCTTTGTTCATGTAACGCACAGCAAGCGGACGTGTAAAGATCAGAAGTACCAGTGAAATGACCAGAAACAGAACCCACTGGGTCAGGATTCCCGCTCCCAGCCCGGAAGCGATTGCCGCAACAAGCGCACCTCCCGCAAACCAGATCGTAGTCAATCCTACTGTGATTGCCTCAACTACCAGAAAACAGGCCAAAAGTATAAGCCACATTATCGGTTCCATCTTATTCCTCCTTCCGGATCACGGCATCAATTCCGTCTCTGTCTCGCAGCCTCATACATCAGTATGCCACCTGCCATTGCTGCATTCAGGGATTCTACATGACCGCACATCGGGATACGGATCAGACAGTCCGCAGCATCTGCTGCCCGGTCAGTCAGTCCTTTGCCTTCGTTTCCGATAAGGAAAGCGGTTCCACCCTGATAGGATTCCCTGTCGTATGCATTTTTACCCTGCAAGTGTGCTGCAAAAAAACGGATTCCGCAATTTTGAAGTTTCTGCTTTAATGATACCACATCTTCTACGTAGAAAAAAGGAATTCTGTAAATAGATCCCATTGTTGCACGAATAACTTTCGGATTAGTGATATCCACACAGGTTTTTGTAAGAAAAACACCTCCGATGCCGGCACCTTCCCCTGTACGGATGATCGTTCCGGCATTTCCCGGATCCTGCAGGTCCTCAAGCACCATAAGAAGAGGTGATTCCTGCTTCAAAAGATCCTCTATCTGATAGGACGGCTGTCTGAGAACAGTCAGAACTCCCTGCGGGGTCTGTGTGTCACTCATCTGGCGAAAAACACTGTTTTCAACTGCATCCCAGGAAAAACACTTTGCTTTCTGCATGATTTCCTCATCGTCAAGCAGGGATTCAGCCACATAGACCTTCTCGATCCAGTCATCCGGCGCTTCCAGAAACATCTTTCTTCCTTCTGCGATAAAAAGCCCCTGCTCTCTGCGGGCTTTTGCCTTCTGATTGAGTTTGATCACATTTTTCACCTGTGTATTCTGTGCACTGGTAATCATATAATTGCTCCTTTAATCCAGAACGGAGGCCACCTGATGGTTGCCTCCGATGTAAATATTATGCTGGTTTTTTGATACCTGCGAATTGTTTCGTGATATGCACTCTCACAATTCTACCTGGTATCATTTAGAATAATTATGAGAAAGAGAATTGCAAACTTCCCACATATATGGGGAAACGTCTTTCTGCATTGCAAGTGCTTCGTTGATATCGAAGTCCATGAACTCGCCATGACGATATCCAACGACTCTGCAGGATTTACCCTGTACAAGAAGATCTACTGCAAGAGCACCCATCATAGATGCATATACACGGTCTTTACATGTCGGGTTGCCACCACGCTGCATGTGTCCAAGGATGGTCGCACGTGTCTCAATACCGGTTGCAGCTTCGATACGTCTTGCCATTGCCTCTGAATGGCCGATACCCTCTGCATTTACGATAATGTGGTGTTTCTTTCCTGCCTTACGGCTTGCGATGATATTGTTGATCAGCTTCTGCTCATCGTAATCATATTTCTCAGGGATCAGAACATCCTCTGCACCATTGGCAATACCGCACCACATAGCAAGGTATCCTGCGTTACGTCCCATAACTTCAATAATACTGCATCTTTCATGAGATGTGGAAGTATCACGAACCTTATCGATAGCCTCCATTGCTGTGTTTACAGCTGTATCAAATCCGATCGTATACTCGGTACATGCAATATCCAGGTCGATTGTTCCCGGAACACCGATCGTATTGATTCCAAGGTTTGCGAGCTTCTGTGCACCTGCAAAAGAACCGTCACCACCGATAACTACCAGTCCGTCAATTCCATGTTTTTTGCAGATTTCAGCGCCTCTCTGCTGACCTTCCGCTGTACGGAATTCTGCACATCTTGCTGTATAAAGAATTGTTCCGCCACGTTCGATTGTATCTGATACATCTCTGGCAGACATATCAACGATTTCTTCATTCAGAAGTCCGTTGTATCCCTTGTAAATACCCTTTACATTCAGTCCGCTGCTCAGTCCTCGTCTTACAACCGCACGGATTGCAGCGTTCATTCCCGGAGCATCACCGCCACTTGTAAGTACACCGATGGTTTTTATCTGTTTCTCTGCCATGATTCATTCCTCCATCTCCAGATCTCAAATTATAATCTGTATTCGAAAAATTATATTATAATAGGAAATCTTTGTTATATCTACTACACATATTCGTTGTATAGTGTAAAGCATTTTCAGAAGTTTTTCAATACTCTTTCCACAACTTTAACGTTGGATTCTCCATATTTTTTCCTGAGTTCACCTGTCAGAGAATCGCTGATCCGCGCGTGATATCCTGCCGGAAGGCGCTTCATCGCATTTACATCTTTCAGATAGATCACAACTGCCGAAACACCGGAATATCCTTTCAGCGTCTCAAGAAGTTCCTGCTCTTTTTCGGCATACTCGGCTTTGTCTTTAAACTGGATCCAAAGTTCCTGCGGCATATCCTCAAAAGCTCTGACTTTTTCAAGGATCAGCTTACTCGGCTTGTCGTCTTCTGCATTGACACGCCCCTGCACAAATACACGCGCGTCCTCATTAAGCATTGCCTGCCATTTCTCGTAATCTCGCGGAAATACCACAATCTCGACAGTGCCAAGCAGATCCTCCACGGTAAGGAATGCCATCACCTTATTGTTCCTGGTGTATTTGATCGTCTTCTCCGTGATCATTCCACCAATGATCACCTTCTGTCCATCATACACTTTCGGTATACCGGATTCTTCGTCCGGCTGGAAATCCGTAGTTTTCGCGGATATCATTTTTTCCATGATGTTACGGTATCTTTCAAGTGGATGACCGCTCAGATAGATTCCGAGCACATCTTTCTCGAAAGCAAGGATCATTTCTTTGTCGTATTCTTCCACATCCGGCATCCGGATCTCATATTCTTTCTTTTCTTCATCACTTACCAGATCAAAAAGACTCATCTGACCGGCAAAAGAATTTTTCTTTTCCTGTGCAATACTGTCCACAATCTGACCGTAAACAAGCATTTTCTGGCGGCGGTTGCCTTCCAGGCAGTCCAGCGCACCGGCTTTGATAAAGTTCTCGATTGCACGCTTGTTGACCGTTCCTGTCAGTCTCTCGATAAAATCTTTCAGAGAACGATACTCGCCGTTTGCTTCTCTTTCTTCTACCAACGCATTGATGACCGGGCGGCCCACACTCTTGATCGCAGAAAGTCCATAACGAATCGCGCCATTATCCACAGAAAATCCATATGCACCTCTGTTGACATCCGGCGGAAGGATCTTTATATTCATCTGTCGGCATACCTGAATATATTCTGCCACTTTTGTCGGCATTTCAATCACCGATGTCATAAGTGCAGCCATAAATTCCACCGGATAGTAATATTTCAAAAACGCTGTCTGATAAGAAACGACTGCATAGGCTGCTGCATGGGATTTATTAAATGCATATTTTGCAAAATCGATCATATCATCATAGATCTTGTTTGCCGTCTGCTCGGAAATCCCGTTTGCAATACATCCCGGAACCCCCTCTTCTTCATTACCATAAACAAAGTTCTGGCGCTCTTTCTCCATGACTGCGGCTTTTTTCTTTGACATGGCACGGCGCACAAGATCGCTTCTTCCAAGCGTATAGCCGGCCAGGTTACGTACGATCTGCATAACCTGCTCCTGATATACGATACAGCCATAAGTCGGTTTCAGGATCGACTCCAGCTGAGGACAGTCATATTTGATCGTATCCGGGCGGTTTTTGCCACGGATATACTGCGGAATAAAGTCCATCGGACCCGGACGGTACAGAGAAATTCCCGCAATAACGTCCTCAAGACTCTGTGGCTTCAGCTCCTTCATGAAGTTCTTCATTCCCGCACTTTCCAGCTGGAATACACCGTCAGAACGACCGGTTCCGAGAGAATCCAGTACTTTTTTATCGTTATAATCAATATGCTGCATATCCAGCTTCACACCGGCATCCTGTTCGATCAGATGCACGGCATTTTGAATAACTGTCAGCGTACGAAGACCCAGAAAGTCCATTTTCAGAAGTCCGAGTTCTTCAAGTGTCGTCATCGTAAACTGTGTAACGATCGAACCGTCGGATGCCCGAGAAAGCGGCACATACTCTGAAACATCCTTCTGACTGATCACGACACCTGCTGCATGCATGGATGTATGTCGCGGAAGTCCTTCAAGACGTTTTGCCGTATCGATCAGATCATGAATCTCTTTCTGCTCCTCATAAGCTTTTTTAAACTCCGGATTCATCTGCAGAGCTTTATCGATCGTGATATTCAGCTCCTGCGGAATCATTTTTGCAATAGTATCCACCTGTGCGTACGGGAGATCCATAACACGTCCGACATCACGGATAACACCACGGGCCGCCAGTGTACCAAACGTAACAATCTGTACGACACAGTCATCCCCGTATTTACGTCTTACATAATCAATAACTTCCTGTCTTCGTTCGAAGCAGAAGTCAACGTCAATATCCGGCATGGATACTCGTTCCGGATTCAGGAAACGCTCAAACAGCAGATCATACCGGATCGGATCCAGCTGTGTGATCCCAAGTGTATAGGCAACCAGACTTCCGGCGGCGGAGCCTCGTCCCGGTCCTACCATAATGTCATGGTCACGCGCATATTTGATAAAGTCCCATACGATCAGGAAGTAATCGACATAGCCCATATTCCTGATCGTGGACAATTCATAATTTAACCGCTCTTTCAGTTCTTCGGTAACTGGCTGATAACGCTCCTCCAATCCTTTGAAACAAAGCTCATTCAGATATTCCCATGAAGTGTAACCTTCCGGAACACCGAATTTTGGCAGCTTTGTCACACCAAATTCAATCTCCACATGACATCTCTGTGCGATCTTGTGTGTATTCTCAAGCGCCTCCGGCGCATATGGAAAAAGACGTTCCATTTCTTCGGGAGATTTCACATAATACTGACCGCCCTCATAGCGCATACGGTCTTCGTCTGCCAGTTTCTTACCTGTCTGAAGACAGAGCAGTACATCATGCGGCTGGGCATCCTCTGCAAGTGTATAATGCACATCATTGGTCGCAACAAGTTCTATTCCTGTCTCACGATGCATTTTCAGAAGCTGCTGATTGACATTCTGCTGTTCCGGAATGCCATGATCCTGCAGTTCCAGAAAGAAATTCCCCTTCCCGAAAATATCCTGATAACGAAGAGCAGCTTTTTTGGCATCTTCATACATCCCTCTTGTGAGAAATCTCGCCACTTCGCCGGCAAGACATGCACTTAATGCAATGATTCCTTCATGATATTTCTCAAGAAGCGAAAGATCCACCCGTGGTTTATAATAAAATCCTTCGACAAATCCCTTTGATACGATTTTCATCAGGTTACTGTAACCCTGATTGTTTTCTGCCAGAAGCACCAGATGATAATAACGGTCATCGCCGCTTCCCACTTCACGGTCAAATCGGGAACCCGGTGCCACATAAACCTCACAGCCGAGGATCGGATTGATTCCTGCTGCCCGTGCTGCGCGGTAAAAATCTATCACGCCATACATGACACCATGATCTGTAATGGCCGCACTGTCCATGCCAAGCTCCCTGACACGGTCCACATATTCTTTTATTTTGTTGGAGCCATCCAGAAGACTGTATTCTGTATGAACATGAAGATGTGTAAAATTCATAATCTCGTCCTTTGCTTTATATATCCAATTTAATGTACAGTTATTTCACCAGATAGATTCTGCGATCTTTAATCTGAATTTTTCCTTCTTTCAGAAGATGCCCTATGGCACGCTTGAACGCATTTTTGCTCAGACCGAATTCACGGCGGATAACTTCCGGGGAAGCCTTATCATCAAACGGAAGAATTCCTGCAAATTCCTCAATGATTCCAAGTACACTCTCTGCATCCTCGCTGATCTGCAGATATGCCTCCTGCCGGTCACTGACATCCATTTTGCCGTCTTCTTTGACTCTTGTGACACGGAGATCCAACACAGTACCCGGACGGTATTTGCCCTTTGCCTCTCTTGCCGGGATCAGTGCAGTATATTTATTGTCTACCGCAACAAAAACGCCGAAGTTTTCGCTGATCTGGTATACACGGCCTTTTACCTGATCACCTTCCCTGTACGGTGCCTCCTTAGAAAGATAAGGATAAACTTTCATGGTTGCACAGAGGCGGCTGCTTTTGTCCACATAAACAGCAACAAGACATTCCTGTCCTTCAAAAATCCTTGTTGTCTGCTCATGATACGGAAGAAGAAGGTCTTTTTCCAGTCCCCAGTCAAGGAATGCTCCGATCTTTGTCACCTGTTTTACTTTAAGAAGACCCACCTCGCCTACTGTGAGCTTCGGCTCATTCGTTGTGGCGATCAGACGATCCTGTGAATCTTTGTAAATAAATACTTCGATCTTATCTCCATCCTTTTTGCCTGCCGGAACCTGCTTTGCCGGCAAAAGTACCTGATGCTTCGTATCTGCATGCATATCTTCTGCCAGATATACTCCAAATTCTACAGATTTTACGATAAATAAAGTCTGTTTCTTTCCTAATTCAATCATATTTTCCTCCGATACTGATTTCCTGTGATTTATTATGCTGCTTATCTCTCAAATTCAACGACCGCATATGGTTCATTCTTCTGATCATTCAGAAGAATCGTTGTTTTATTATCCTCGATTGCTCTTGCCGGACAGATGACATCATTTAACCTTGCCTGCTGCTTATATTCTGCTCTCATCTGATGAATGCAGAAATCTTCCGGCAGATAATCCATTGCCATCTGCACGTACTGACAGTTATTTACATGATGATTGGTGTCCAGATGATGTTTCTGTACAGTAAAACTTTCCTGTGGCTGCGTCTCCTCCGGTAAAAGGATCTTTCGCGGTGCATAATCCATATCAAGTTTTTCTTCTATTCCATATGCAGTTGTATCCCGCTCTGTCAGTTTTACCGGAAAACCATTCTCGGCATGGATATACGTCCAGAAAGTATTTGCATAGGCCAGCCGTTCGCCATCTGCCGTATCCATCGCGAAGTTACGGAAGCCCATAAATCCACGGAATCCATATGCCCAGGTAGATGTCCTGATTTCCTCGCCCATTGCCGGATATCGCTCAACTATCACCTGCCATGCTGACAAAACCCAGAAGCGCTTCCAGTCTTTCAGTACACTGATCCCAAGTCCGACTTCCTCAGACTGGAAAGTACTGCAGTCCTGAAAATAATTTAAAACTCCGGGAAGCGTCAGTAAACCGTTTTCCCCGATCTCACTGTAGCGGACACGACCGCCGAAACTATATTTCATACTTTCACTCTCTTTCAGAATTCTACAATGTTACTGTTCACATCAATTCTACAACCATTTTGCTCTGTTTTCCATTTTACCATGTCTTTTATCTTAAGGTCAATTGTGGTATGCTGAATGCAGAAAATATTCTGGATTAAAATGTTACCGTCCACAGTAACATCAAAATTCATCCAATTCAACGGAGGTATTATCATGTCATCAGCCGCTTCAAACATTCACATTCGTACCGCTTCCCCCGACGATGCAGCCGCACTCCTTGCAATCTATGCACCTTATGTTCGTGAAACCGCCATCACCTTTGAATATGAAGTTCCATCCACAGAAGAATTTACCCGGCGGATCACACACACGCTGGAAAAATATCCATATCTCGTTGCAGAAAAAGATCATACGATTCTGGGATATGCCTATGCAGGACCGTTTCACGAGCGTGCTGCATATGACTGGGCTGTTGAAACTTCCATCTATGTAGATCAGAATCTAAAGCACTCCGGCATCGGCAGACTTCTCCATGATGCGCTGGAAAATGCATTAAAAAAACAGGGCATTCTCAATATGAATGCATGTATTGCCTGCACACCAACAGAAGACCCTCACCTCAATAATAACAGCGTCGAATTCCATACACACATGGGCTATCGTCTCGTTGGTGAATTTTATCAGTGCGGATACAAATTCCGCACGTGGTACAACATGGTCTGGATGGAAAAACAGATTGGAGAGCATCTGACAGATCAGCCTGAGATCCGAAAATTCAGGGATATAGAATCCGACATCTGTTACAGGAAATTTACGAAGTAATTTCCTGTAACAAATACGAAAAAAAGCACCTCTTCCGAGGTGCTCCACTTAGCAGGGCTACAAGGATTCGAACCTTGAACTGACGGAGTCAGAGTCCGTTGCCTTACCGTTTGGCGATAGCCCTTTATTGTTTTTCGCTTACTCATCGCTCGCGACGAATGTTATTATATTACAGCCTTTCAAAAAAATCAACCCCTTTTTTTAATTTTTTTCAAAAAAATATTTCGTGCCGTTCTGTGGGAATAATGGTATAATAGATTAACCTTAAAGAAAAGGAGATAACAGATGAGAGCAATGAATCTGACCCTGCTCACCGATTTATATGAATTAACCATGATGCAGGGCTATTTTAAGAACCCGACCAATCAGACTGTAATTTTCGATATGTTCTATCGTGTGAATCCTTGTGGCGGCAGTTTTGCTATTACAGCAGGTCTGGAGCAGATGATTGAATATATTGAAAACCTTCATTTCAGTGATGAAGATATTGAATATCTCCGCAGCCTTCATATTTTTGAAGATGACTTTCTGGAATATCTGAGATCATTCCATTTCACCGGCGATATTTATGCAATCCCGGAAGGAACAGTTGTCTTCCCACGCGAACCTCTCGTTAAAGTAATCGCGCCGATCATGGAAGCACAGCTTGTTGAGACTGCGATCCTGAATATCATCAACCATCAGAGTCTGATTGCCACAAAGGCAGCCAGAGTATGCTATGCAGCCCGCGGTGACGGAATCATGGAATTTGGTCTTCGCCGTGCTCAGGGACCGGATGCCGGTATCTACGGTGCACGTGCTGCAGTGATCGGCGGATGCGCCGGAACATCCAATGTCCTCACCGGCCAGATGTTCAATGTACCTGTTCTCGGAACACATGCCCACAGCTGGATCATGAGTTTCCCGGATGAATATACCGCATTCAAAACCTATGCAAAAATGTACCCGAATTCCTGTACCTTACTCGTAGATACCTACGATGTGCTGAAATCCGGTGTACCAAACGCGATCCGCGTATTCGAAGAAATGCGTGAGGAGGGCATCCAGCTCACCCACTATGGTATCCGTATCGACAGCGGTGACCTTGCCTACCTTTCCAAAGAAGCTTACAAAATGCTGGCTGCTGCCGGTTTTGACGATGCAACGATTTCTGCATCAAGTGACCTCGACGAATACCTGATCGACAGCCTGAAGACTCAGGATGCCAAAATCAATTCCTGGGGTGTCGGCACCAATCTGATCACCAGCAAAGACAACCCGGCTTTCGGTGGTGTATATAAGCTCGCCGCAGTCAAAGATGACGGAAGCAGCTCCTTCACTCCGAAGATCAAACTTTCCGAAAACACTGAGAAAGTCACCAATCCTGGCAACAAGACCGTTTATCGTATTTACAGCAAATCCACCGGCAAGATCAAAGCTGATCTCATCTGTCTCGCAGACGAAGTCTTTGATCCGGAGGAGACGATGATCATTTTTGATCCGACTGATACATGGAAAAAGACTAAAGTCCTCGGTGGCACCTATGAACTCCGTGAGCTTCTGATTCCAGTCATCCGTGAGGGCAAACGTGTCTATACTTCTCCTGAAGTCATGGATCTGCGTGCATACTGCCAGAAAGAACAGAATACTCTGTGGGATGAATCCCGCCGTCTCGTAAATCCGCAGAAAGTTTACGTAGACCTTTCTCAGAAGCTGTTCGATCTTAAGAAAAACCTTCTTGAAGAAATGAGCGAAAAAGCGCTCGATTAAAAAGGCTTCATACTCCCCTCTCACCTTTCATATACTGAAAAATGAGGGGGGATTTTTATGATTACTGATTACACACGTCTGATCAATAAAGAGTATCCACTTCCACCGGACTATGTGCCACCGGATCTGATCGACATCGGGCTTCCATTTGACTGTGCTCCCGGCAATCCCAAAAGACTTCTCGAAAAAAGGACTGCATATGCTGCCAGAGAACTGATCTGTCGCGGTCAGCACGAGGGAATCAGTCTGTGCTGTATCTCCGGTTACCGCTCCTATGACCGTCAAAAGGAGCTTTTCCGTGGCAGTTCCTACGTCGCAGCTCCCGGTACCAGCGAACATCAGAGCGGTCTCGCCATTGATCTTTCCAGTCCATCCGTACAGATGAAGCTTACAGAAAAATTCGGAGATACTCCGGAGGGACACTGGCTTGCCTCCCACGCACCTTTTTATGGGTTTATCCTGCGCTATCCTTTCGGAAAAGAAGACATTACCAGGTATCCTTATGAACCCTGGCATATCCGTTTTGTCACCCGAACCCTTGCCATCTACCTTACAAAAACAGGCATGACACTGGATGAATACTATACTATTCAAAAAAAGGACTGTGCTATGACAGTTTAACGCGTTAATTTACTTTATTTTTTGGAAATAACGTGTTATACTACTGTTCAAAGCTGATAAAAACACAGTATATGTGTGAAAATATCCATGGAGGAAACGATTATGTCTATGAAAACCAATCACCAGCTTCCGCTTCCGGAAGTGTTGAAGCAAGAATATCCACTCAGCGAAGAGCTGCAGAAAGCCAAGCTGCTTCGCGATCAGGAGATCCATCGTATTTTTACCGGCGAATCAGATAAATTCGTCGTTCTGGTCGGTCCTTGTTCCGCAGACAACGAAGACACGGTCTGCGAATACGTCAATCGTCTCAAAAAAGTCGCTGACAAAGTATCTGACAAGTTAATGATCATTCCAAGAATCTATACCAATAAACCACGTACTACAGGTGACGGCTACAAGGGCATGCTTCATCAGCCGGATCCGGATAAAGCCCCGGATCTTCTTGCCGGCATCATCGCAATCCGCAAAATGCACATCCGTGTGCTTGAAGAAACCGGTCTTTCCTCAGCAGATGAAATGCTTTACCCGGAAAACCGAAGCTATCTGGACGATGTGCTTTCCTACGAAGCAATCGGTGCACGTTCCGTCGAGAACCAGCAGCACCGTCTGACTGCAAGCGGCATGGACATTCCGGTCGGCATGAAGAATCCGACAAGTGGTGACCTGTCCGTTATGCTTAATTCCGTAATTGCCGCACAGCACCCGCATCACTTCATCTACCGTGGATGTGATGTAGAAACCAGCGGAAACGAACTTGCACATACGATTCTCCGTGGTGGTGTCAACAAATACGGTCAGACCATCCCTAACTATCATTATGAAGATCTGATGCGTCTTTATGACCTGTATGGCAAAAAAAATCTCAAAAATCCAGCTGTCATCGTGGATGTAAATCATTCCAACTCCGGCAAACAGTTCAAAGAGCAGATTCGTATCGTAAGCGAAGTACTTCACAGCCGCAACTACAATCCGGATCTCCGCAAACTGATCAAAGGTGTTATGATCGAAAGCTATCTGCTTGAAGGCAGACAGGACATCAGTGACCACATGACTCCGGGCTGCTCCATCACCGATCCGTGCCTCGGATGGGAAGATACGGAACGTCTCATTTACGAAATTGCTGAGAAATGTTAACTTAATTTTCAATAAACTCCCTGTTACCAAAAATGGAAGACTTTCGGTTCTCCGAAAATCTTCCATTTTAGTTTTTATTATTTTATGATTCCATCTGTCGTCCGAGAAACCCTGCTGCCGTCTGTACGAGCATCTTTTCCGGGTTTCCGAACTTTTCTCCATTACCTTTTCCGATCAGTGATACTGAACCAATCGCATCTCCGTCGCAGATGATCGGCTGTACGATCACTGCTCCCGCATTTTCTTTCTGGTTCTCGACCAGAGATATTTTCCCGCGTTCCCCGGAATGAAAACAACGCATTTCTCTGTCTGAGATTACTCTGTCCAGTTCCCTGCTGATCTCCTTACCGGCAAATTCCCTGCTCCTCTGCCCTGCTGCCGCCACCACCTGATCGTGGTCTGTGATACATGCGATCATTCCTGTCGCCTGTGCCAGTGCCTCGGCATATTCTTTGGCGAAAAGATTCAATTCTCCGATAGGCGAATACTTTTTCAGGATGATTTCGCCTTCTTTATCCGTAAAAATCTCAAGCGGCGTACCTTCCTTTATCCGCAATGTGCGACGAATTTCTTTCGGGATCACAACTCTTCCGAGATCATCGATACGGCGGACGATTCCTGTTGCCTTCATATTTTTTATGTTCCTCCTGTTGTTTTTCCATATTTATATCTTCACTAATGTCGTTTGCTGTATCGTTATTATATGGAAAAACAGGAGAATTATGTGTAAAACTGTGAAATCGTTTTTAAGGCTACCGGACTGATATCTTCCGGAACAGGCTGTGGTTTTGCAATATAAAATCCCTGAAGCAGATCCACACCAAGTTCCAGAACTTTGTTGATCTCTTCCGGTGTTTCCAGCCCTTCCGCAACAATCTTCATGTCACGCTTGTGCGCATACGCAACAATATTTTCCACGATCTGCTGCTTGTCCGGATCCGTATCAATGTCACGAATGATTGAAAGATCGACTTTAATATAACCCGGTGCCAGATCAAGAAGGCTTTTTTCATTACTGTAACCGCTTCCATAGTCATCCAGTGCAAAGACACCACTGAATGCCGACGCATTTTTCTTGTGCTGCAGTGCGTGATAATCCAGTGATTCTTCCTCTGTGATCTCGATGACAATCTGCTTTGCAAGATCTTTAAAACGCCTTGCAAATTCTTCCTCGTCTTCTCTGTCCATATGCTGGCTCGCAATGGAATTTACAAAGAGGAGTACATCTCCCTTTATCAGATTCTTTTCTTTCAGTTCTTTGAATTCCTGTGTCGCGTGGAATAATGTCATACGCTCAATTTCACGCAGTGCACCTTCTTCCCGGGCAATTTTCATCACCACATCCGGTCGCTTCAATATCGGAAGTTCTGAGCGCATCAGAGCCTCATAAGCTTCAATCTCACCGGTTTTTGCGGAAACGATCGGCTGGAAGTAGTACGTAACCAGTTCTTCTTTCACAAAACGATGAAATTCACACCGAATCTGACTGTCACGAAATTCTTCTTCGTAAACATCCTGATCAAACTCTGCAATTTTGCCTTTTTCTGTCTTTTTGACCTGATACATGGCAAAATCCGCATGTTTTCTCATAACTCCCAGACTGTTGCTGTCCTCCGGATACCATGCCACACCACCTGAAATACTTAAATGCAGTTTCTGACCATTCGGCAGGTGAATGACCTTTCCTTCGATTGCTTTTCTCAACTTATCAAGCTGGTAACGAATCTCATCCTGACTCTTATATCCATGGAATAAAAGATTAAACTCATCACCGGAAATATGCGCACTTAACGTTCCTTTCGGTGTGCCCTCTTCCAGACAACGTCCTGCCTGACGGATATATTCATCGCCCCAGTCATGGCCAAATGTATCATTTATATACTTGAGGTTATCCAGATCCATCATAACCAGAGCAGCATGGCCGATCTTGTCCGGATGGCTGAATATCTTTTCACTTTCCCGTTTAAATGCACGACGGTTATGCAGACCGGTCAGTGCATCATAATCTCTTTCATGTTCGATTCGGAGACGTTCCATCATAGCAGTTGTCACGTCTTCCACCAGTCCAACCTGTACCCAGCCTTCCATTTTCACTTCCATTCGCACATAACGAAGACCTCTCTTCGGAAGCCGGACACAGTAAATATTTGTATCACCTGATTCTGATTTAAAGAAATAATTTTCTGTAAAATCTCTAAGTATCTTTCGAAACTCGTCAAGATTCAAAACAGCATCTGCACTAAAAGGCGCTCCTATCACGGTAAAGAAATTTTCTGTAAAAAATACACTTCCTGTATCAAACCGAATCTCATATCCACCAATCTCCACACTCGCCATTTCCATAATACGCAGGAATTTTGTAGAAGTGTTCAGGACATCCTGACTGAGCTGTGTGATCGCATCAGAAAACTGATCAAGTTCACGGATTCCTGTGCCGGAAAGTTTCGGAATCTTATCTCTGCTTCCCTGTGCTTCCGCCACTTCCTCTGAAAGTTTTGCAATCGGGCTTGCCAGACGCCGACTGATAATATAACTGCATACCACACCAACCAGCAGCGTAATCAAAATTATCAGTTTCAGCATCGCAAAAACCTGATTTCCAAATGCATAGAGATTTTTTTCCTCTACTGCACCGATCAGCATCCACTGTTCTTTTGAAAATGGCGCATTTTTGTTGTACAGTTCCAGCGGATATGCCGATGCCATGTATTTCTTTTTGCCGGTCTTCATTTCATATATATTCTTTGAAAGCCGATTCAGAGTAAGGTCTTCTCCCACTGTACTTTTCAGTGTTCCCTCTTTTGACGATACATCTACAGATTTTACATTTACAGTATCTGAGTTCGGTTCTTCTTCTGTCTCAGCCAGAAGATACGTACCCGTATTGTTATTCTGAAGTTCCGTATATGGAAGCATCGTCTCCAGATAAGTCGTAAGCATTTCCACACCTATGACACCATATACTGTTCCATCGTCCAGAATCAGCGGAACAGAATATGCCACCACCGAACGGTCATCTCCCGGCAGAGTATACGGTGTGCTTGTCCAGCGTCCGTAATCTGCTGCATTTAGCTGTCCTCCATCCTTATATGCTGTCTGAAAAACAGGATAAAGAATTCCCTCGGTTTTGTTATTTTTGAATTTTATTCCCGGTGTCCAGCCCCTGTCCGTAGAAATTTCAAGCGATTTGACAATCTGTACCGGTGAACGTTCCAGCAGAAGATCATGATTTCTTTCGGAAGCGGCTGTCATCGGATCCAGATCTCTGATATAAATTCCCTGCAATACAGAATCCGTCTCGCGTTCATCAAGATCATGTGTATTAAATATCACAAAAATACCATTTACTGACCTGTGGCGCAGCACATTGATAAGACTGTCACTGGTTTCTTCCATCAGAGATGCACAGGCTTTTTCATCAGAATCAAGTTTTTCAATATCCAGTCCTGATGCAATCCTGCTTTCTACAGCATTATTCAATATGCCGGATATTGACGACAGATTTTGATTTTCTACCATAGTGGTTTCCAGATAATTCTGTCTGTTTTCCACCTGTTTTTTCAGAATATCCACGGCATTCTGGTTAAGCTGTTTCCCTACGTTTCCAAAATACAGCGTAGCCACTAAAAGAAACAGTTCTATTATCAATACAATCAGCATTGCCTTAAATATTGACTGAAAAATTGATTTTTCTTTTTTCCTCTGTTGATGCATCCGGAAAAATCCTCCTTCTCCAGTTTCAGAATACACTAACCCTCATATGTCTGTAATTTTGTCAGCGTATCTTCATACCATCTGTCAAAATATTCTTCGGTCAGAAATTCTTCGGTTGCCTCTTCCATCGTCTGTCCGGCATCAATTCTTTCCTGAACAGCCTTTCTGTCCGCATCTGCAAGGTCACTCATCGAATATTCCAGTACTGAACGGGCGTCCTGCCCGCCTTCAAATGCCGGTGTTGTATATAATTCATTGTTATTTACTGTTTCAACAGCTTTTGTCAGAACCTTATCCATAGATTTCGAAAGATCTGTCCCGCTCTTTCTGATCTCAATCATATCGTTTGCTTTTTTTGTTACCGGAAGATATCCCGAACCAATAGAAAAGCTGGTATTGTTCTCCGGTTCTGTAATATATTTCAAAAATTCAACACTCGCTTTAATTTCTTCATCAGAACATTTCGTTACAACCATTCCGGCTCCCTGCTGTACTGCAACCTTTTTTCCTCCCTCAAACTCAGGCGGTGCAAGTACTTCCAGTTCAATATCATGTGATTCTGTGTCGCTGGTCATTACCTGTGTCGGAAAGAAAGTAGCACTCGAGGCAGATCCTACATATGCCAGAATATTTCCTGTTTTAATATCATCACTGCGAAAACGACCGGATGCTGCGAAATATCCTTTTACATATGGAACATAATAATTATCCCAGAGTTTACGGACAATCTCTTTGTCAAAATTCAACGTCATCTTACCGTCTTTCACTTCAAAAAGATTTCCTCCAAGCTGTCTCGCACCTACAAACATATAATTTGCCATTGCATCTCTTCCAAACAGTGCCTTACCGTCATCTGGTTCTTCTGTCTGTTCATCTGTCCAGCTATAATATTTCTCTGAAGTCTCTACCAACCCCTCTACGGTCTCCAGATCTGACTCGTCTGCACCGGTTGCTTCAGCAAATCTGTCCCATTCCGTTTTATTCAGAAAAAGAAGTTCTGTAGATTTTGCAACCGGAAATATCTTAATACTGCCGTCACCGGAGAAATCACCTTCTTTTAAATAAGCATCTATATATTCACTTTTTTCTTCATCAGTCAGATAATCACTGAGATTGACCACCTGACCTGCCTGATCTAATTTATATGCAGTATCTGCATATGCAGAAAAAATATTCGGCATATCAGCTGCACCGACTTTTTCTTCGGCAGCATCCATTACATTTGATTCCAGGTCATTGACACTTCCCTGACTGGAACTTTCCACAACAATATTCTTTTCTTTACCTACACTTTCATTAAAAGAATCTACCAGGGCGTTAAATGCATCCAGCTGCTCTCCGTTATAATAAGTCCATACCGTCAGGTTTACCGGTTCTTCTGATTTTCCGATCCCGGACTCTGCCCCGCATCCTGTAAGCAGACCTGCAAGCAGTGCACCTCCGGTCAGTACTGCAATTATTTTCTTCTGTTTCATGTTGTCTCCTTCCCTGAGCCTTCTGTACATCTTTACAATTTTCAAGCATAACCTGGTACCATTGTACCATCTCAGGACTACGTCTTCAACAATAGCTGCCTTGTATTTTCCGCATTTTCTGCACAGAAAAAGGAGCTGCCGCACTGATTCCTGCTCAGTACGGCAACCCCTATTAATCTTATTTCAGATATTTTTTATCTGTTCTTTCTTCTTTTTTCCTTAAGCAGAAGAATTACTGCTGCCAGGGAAAGTAATGCCAGATACAGATTTGCTTCTGTCGGTGCAGAATCTCCTGTCTTTACAGCTCCGGAAATTCCTGCAGCCCCGTGCTCAGACTCTGAGAGTCCCGGTTCTTTCTCATTCTGTGAAGAAGGCTTTCTTTCAGGCTTTTCTTCAGAATCATGATTCTGCTTCTGTCCCGGTTTTTCTTCAGATGGCTTTTCAGCCCGGTAGCTGTTTACATAATGAACTTCACCATATGCCGAACCTATATCTACATTGCCACTGACATGAATCAGAAGTGGATTGTCACTGTAACCTGTATGACCATTGGAACGGATCACCAGATTGCCGGATCTTACATCTTTTCCAAAGATATCACCTCTCGCGATAATGTCAATGTTTTCTGCTGTCATTCCTCTGATTTCCATTTTGTCTGAAATATTATTCAGATAAATATCATCAGCTTTTGCTTTGATACTGTCCACATCTGTGTTCATTCTGTTTTCCGGTGTACCCAGACTGCCATTGATCTCTGCTTCCAAATGTCCGCCACTGATTATGGAATCTGCCGTTTTACCGGTCAGATCACCGTCAACTCTGATCTGTACAGTGCCATCTTCTCTCTTTCCGTGGATTTCATCCACGATAAGATCTCTGTCATTTTCGAGATAAACATTATCTGCGCTTGCTTTGACTTCTGAAACACTGACACTGAATGGATTATCCGTTGTTCCGATGTCGCCATCCGCCGCGGACAGATCTGCTCTTTTTGCTTTAACTGCCGGAGATTTTCCCGGAACATCTTTCAGATTTCCATCTACCCGGATCGTAACATCTCCGGTTCCGTTACTGCTGTTGATGTTGTCTACGGTAAGATCAGACGGTGATGTAAGAGAAACATCTCCTTCTGCTTTTATTTCAACAGTTCCACCAACTTTAACAGAGAGTCCATGGTCTTCTTTTCCTACTTCACCGTTGGATCTGATATCAAGATTTCCACCGGTGATAACCGTTGCAGTTTCCTCTTCCGCTTTCTTCTTAGCCTCTTCGTATGCAGCTTTTGCTTCCTTAAGTTCTTCCTCAGCTTTTCTCAATTTCTCTTTCAGTTGATTCAGTTCTTCTTCACTTGCTGCATATTCCTGTCTGGCTTTTTCTGCTTCCTCATGAGCTTTTGCATAGTTTTCTTCTGCCTCTTTACGGGCTTCTTCTGCTTTTTCAAATTCTTCCCGTGCCGATTCAAGATCTTTTGCAAGCTTCTCAATGTCTCCGCTTTCCAGAAGTTCTTTTGCCGGCAGGAGTTCTTTCAGAAGTTCTTCTGCTTCCGCTTCTGTCAGCTCACCTTTTTCCAGTTTGTCCTGAATATCCTGGATTCTGTTCAGCATTTCTTCCACAGAACCTTCTGTATCATTCAGATTCTGAAGCTGATCGCTCAGTTCAGATTTCTGTCCGTTCAGTTCGTCTCTGGAATTTTTCAGTTCTTCAAGCCGTTCCGTTTCTTCCGGTGTAGGATCTTCTTTTGCTTCCAGATTATTTATTTCCGCTTCGATATCCTGAAGTGTCTGATTTGTGTCTGAAAGTTTCTTTTCAAGTTCTTGTTTAAGCTGATCTCTTGCTGCATCAACAGCTTTCTGAATCAGTTCTTCACGGTCTTTCTGAAGATTTTCCATATCCCGGATCTTCTGTTCCAGTTCAGCAGACTTATTCTGCGCTTCATCTTTTGCTTTTTCAGCTTCGGATTCTGCGGATTCTGCCTGATCTTTCTTATCACGAAGAGGTGGAAGTATCAGTTCTTCATGGACACGTTCATCTGTTTCTGCGGCATCTTTCTTCACCTGTGCTTTATCAACATCTGCTTTTGCATCTGCTGCTTTATCAGCCAGGTTTCCGTTTCCGTCGTATACACTTCCGTCTGCGTCCAGAACAAAATCTTTCTTTGTTTCTATCTGTTTCAGTGTAAGATCTCCGCTGATTTCACGGATCACTGCACTGTCTGATTTTACAGTGAGAGTTCCATCTGTGGAAGTATCCACTTCGTATGGATTCTCTCTTGTTCCGACTTCATTTCCTGCGATCAGTGTGATGTTCTTTGCAGTTACTGCTGCCGGTTCATCACCGCGGTCGCCTTCAAGAATGGAACCACCTGCTGTTATGGAAGCATTTTCTCCGGCTTTCACTGTTTCGGCCAGTACATCTCCACCAGCTTCAAGAGCAGCATCTTTTCCGGCTTTTACTGTATCAACAGTAATGTTTCCACCTGCTTTCGCAGTTACATTTCCAGGAGCGGTAAGCTCATCTGTATAAAGATTTCCTGCTGCTGCAAGAGTAAGATCTCTTCCGGCTTTCGGTTTCTCTACATACAGGTCACCGGTTCCGCCGTAAGACTTCTTACTGCTGGACAGTGTGAGGTCTTTTTCAGCTGAAGCATAAACTTTTCCGGTCTGGCTGTCAGTCTGTGCATCCAGGCTGTTCTTTGCCCTCAGTCTGATATCTTCGATCGCATCTACAAGAAGCTTTCCTCTGATATCAACTGTGATCGGATCTGTTTCTGTACCGATACTCTTACCTGTAAGACTGCTGTTTCCGTCACCTGCTGTGATATTTACCAGTCCTGCTTCTTTCTGATCCTCTGATCTTCTGTCAAGAATGTCGGAATCCATATCTGTCGCGATCTCTACAGTTCCGTTTGATGCTGTGATCACGCCGAGACCGATGTTTCCTTCTTTTTCCTTTATCTGGATATTTCCTTCTTCGGAAGATGCATTCAGAATGCCTTCTTTCTTTGAATCAAATACCCAGTTTCCGGTATAGTCCACATAGCCGGATACAGTAAATTCCGGTTCCCATACAGTAACTGTGATCGGATTTCCGTCTTCATCTACAGTTTCGATATCTTTCTTCACCATGATGAATGAAAGTTTCGGATCTTCAAGTTCCTCTCCGTCTTTTCCTGCCAGAATTTTATCAGATACCTGATATTCTTTCTGAATCAGGTCTGTCAGGAGGCCGCTGATATTTTTCTTTGCTTCCAGTGTAATATTGTTTGCAGTTATGTTGGCAGGTTCTTCAGTCTCTGTGCCATTCTGGTTAAGACCTATGATGCTTCCGCCGAGTGCTTTCACTGTTACATTGCCAAGTGCAATGTTTCCAGGAGTAAGATCACTACGGTTGGTCTCAATACGCCCGATATAAAGATCGCCAGCTTTCTGGATCACTGTAATATCTCCGTAATTGCTGATATTGACTCCATCAGTAGTTCCTGTGGAAGTATCGATTTCAACAACCATGGAAACCGGATCTTTCGGAATGTCTGCAGGACGTCCCGATTCAGCCGCTTTTTTCAGCTGTTCCAGAAGTTCTGCCTTTTTCTCTGCTGAGATCTTCGCAAGTTCAGCCTCTACAGCCGCTCTCGCTGCTGCCAGTTCTTCTTCTGAACTGTCCTCAGACTCCAGAAGTTTTCTGTATGCCTCAAGTGCATCTCTGATCTCTTCTGTATCCAGATCAACTCTGATATTAATCTGTCCGTCTTTGTCTTTTGGTTCAGAATTGTAATCTTCTGTCAGTCTGTAATGCTCTGCACCTCTGATAAAGGCGTTTCTTACAGTAACGATCTTAAATGGTACATTTGATTCTGTTACATCAACCACCAGAGGAATTTCTCTGGAACCGATGTCTCCTCCGAAGGAGAAGGAAGAACCATTATTATAAACATCTTTGCCAAGGATCAGTGTACTGGTCTTTTCTTTTCCGTCTTGCTGGATTTCTCCGAGAAGACTTCCTGAAAGATCAAGAACAACTTTGCCCTGTGCATTTAATGTTTCGCCAATAGTCAGGTTTCCTTTCTTCTGGTTTTTGTCCCTTGTTGTAACAATCAGTGATGCATGACTGCTGCCCGAAGAAGAAACATCTGCTTTTTTGACAGTTACGTTGCCATCTGTGGCATTTACTTTTAATACAGCATTGTCTTTGAGTTTTACATCATCTGTACGGATGTCTCCGTTTTCTGCTTTCAACAGAATTTCTGACTGTGCATTTGCACTGACATTTCCTGTCCGGATATTTCCCTTTTTCGTTGTCAGCAGAATTTCTGACTGTGCATTTGCATTAACATCTCCGGAAACAATATTTCCGTCAGCTGTACTGACATCAAGTTTCGGCTTATCTGTACTTTCGGTTCCCTGTACAGAGATCTTGTCAAAGCTTACATTACCTTTGTTCAGGATCTTCAGAGTCATATTTGCATTGTCCCTGAATTCCATATTGGAAAATTCCACATTACCTGTGCTGACTTTTATATCTGCCAGTGCGTTGTCTTTGAGTACAGAATCTTTGAATAATACATTTCCGTTGAAGTTCACATATGCGGTTCCTGTGAATTCGCCTTCATAGGAAATATTTCCTTCAGCATCCTCAACTGCTTCTCTGCGGAAGATCACATTTGTGGTTCCGTTTTCTTTTGAAGGTGTCACTTCCATCGGTTTTTCAGAGTCACCATATCTGGTGGTTCCTTCACCTTTGCTCAGAAGAACAAGCAGGTCGGAAACGATCCTGATTGTTTCCTGGTCACCTTTTACCTGAACAGTGCCGTTCTTCGGACTGGTGATCTCAATGATCACTTCTCCGCCCTCAACTTTGCCCAGAATCAGGTCTGTGTCATCTTCAAGATCAGCATAGATTCTTGCTGTATCTGCTGTCAGGCTGGACAGATTACCATCAGAATCAATGGTGCTGTTATCTGTCATAATATAAATTGCTTTATTATTTCTGTCTGACAGTGGGTGTTTCACTGTGTTATTCAGAATAGAAAGAAGTTTCTGTTTTCCGTTGCTTAAACCAAAACCTTTTTCTGTTCCGTTTGCATCATCACGTGCCAGCAGATAATCACCATCTGCTTCAACATATTTATACTTCTCATCTGTCTTTGCAAGTTCCACCAGTGTACCGTCTTCGCTGTAACCGAAGTAGTGTGCACTGTCATAGTTATACTGACTGTCTGCAGGTGGATTCTGATGAAGTCCGTAAACACTTGTGTAAACGTCCTGTGAAAGCTCCATCAGATAAGTTGCAGTTCCTTTTGAGATTGTTGTATCCAGTTTTCCGCTGCTGTCAACGGTATATTCTGAATATGCACGTTCTGTTGTGCCGTCCTTAGTTACTTCCACATACTGTGTGGATCCGTTTTCGGATTTTCCGGAAGAAATCTCATATACACGGAAAGTTCCGTCTGGTTTCAGATATGCTGCGATCTGGCTGGATTCATCCAGGAAAAGGATTGTTCCTGTCGGAAGTCCGGAAGCATTTTCCATTGCTTTATCTACAACTCTCAGGTAACGGTCAATGATCGCATATCCGTTTCTGTCACGTGAAGCAGCAAACTGTTCTGTTGCATTCTTGAAGTAAAGATATGCACTGTTACTGCTGTCAGTATCTGATTTTTCGATCGGGCTGATGATGATCGTTCCCGGTATATAACCGGTTACTTTTGTAAAGGAGATCGAACGGTTTACCCCGGTTCCAAGTCTTGCGCCCGTATGGCTGGTGTAAGCACCTCTTGCCAGACGTTCCGCTTCTTCATCAGTAAGATAAACATATCCGTTTACTACCTCTACAGTACCGATATCATCACTTGCTCCGATAAATAATCCGGATTTCCTTCTGTAATACAGGCTGCCATTTGTAAATCCGTTAACTCTGTACTGCTTTCTTCCTTTTGCATCTTTCACATCTGTTTCGAGTACATATACTCTGTCACTGGAAGTGTCATATGCATAATGTTTTTTGCCGTCTGCCGCCATTGTATAATAAGAAATAAGGCTGATATCATATCTTCCGCTCAGTTCTTCATTAATGGCTGCAATAAGGTCTTTATCGGCCTGTGGATTCAGAATGACAACACCGTTCTGAATGTGACTTCTGATCATTCCTGCAAGTGTGGAACTGAATGCAGCTGTCACATCATCTCCGGTAAGCCAGCTTCCTGATCCGTCATTTTTCTGAAGAGAAAGGAATACTCTGGAGTAAACCAGATCTCCGTTCTCATCTTTTTTCTGCTGCATTCCAGGTGCGATTGCCACTGTTTCATTCATTCCAGGAGTACTTCCGGTATCTGTCGCATTTTCGTCCTTGCGGACTGCAACAAAACTGTAAGTTCCATCCGGGAACAGGGCAAGTACACGGTCAGTTATCAGCAGAATACCTTTTTTATCTCCGTCATTATCCAGGAAAATCACAGTCTTTTCAGTCTTTTTATAACCACCTTTTGCCTGATTTTTCAGTACCGTTACAGGTACAGATGAGATGCGGATGAACAGGTTTTTCACTGTTTCATAAGCTGCATGTCTCTTCACAAGCTTAATGCCTTCCTCTGCCTGATACCATTCACCGTTAGTCTGTTTCAGGTCAAATGTAAACCAGTAGTCATTACCCAGCAGGTCTTTTCCTTTTACGTTTAATGTCCAGGTCTTTGTATCATCATCATATCTGTAATAGATATCTGAATCAGCGCTGTTCTGGTAAACTGTGTAGGAATCTGCTGCTTTCGTACCGTTCTGACTGTTTCCGGCTGTCGAAGATGTTACCTCACTGCCGATTTCCAGTGCTTTATCACTGCTGCCTGCATTGATTCTCTCAGAAACAGAACCTTTCTCATTGTAAACAGTTTCACTTACTTCTCTGTCGCCGTTATTTGTTTTCAGAGAAACCACAAACTTCCACGGTGTGTTATAAGTTGTATATTCCAGAGTTTCGCCTGTGTAATTATATTTCTCTGTCTTTGTTGTCTGAGACAGGGTTACAAGCACCTCAACAATGATATTCGGTGTAACTTTTCCTTTCAGCTTAGCCATGATCGCATTGCGAATGGCATCTGCATATCCGGAAAGTTCTGTCTGTACACCGGCTCCTTTCAGTGCCGTTTCTACCATACTGGTGATGGCTTTGCCGTTTCCAAGTGCATTTTTGACTGCCTTCTTTGCTTCTTTCAGTGACTGATCCAGTGATATTGTTTTTGCTTCCAGATCTGCTCTGTCATAAATGTATCCTTCCTTGAATTCATAATGACCGTCAGTTCCGGTTACATGTACCACATGGTATTTTGTTCTTCCTGCTTCTGTGATACTTTCAAGAAGAATCCAGCGTCCGTCTTTTGTCTCCATGATCGGTGTACCATTGACAACTGTATTTGTTCTTTCGTCCAGGAATACCTGCTTGTAGAAAACAACAATTCCGTTCGGAAGGCGCCAGCCAAGTCCTTCTTCCAGACCTGATGACTCAATATAGGTTGTCGCACCATTCTGACCAATTTCCATATAGGCTGTGCCGTTTCTGAAGGTGATCTTCTGGTTAAATGTGTTTCCGCTCTCATTAATGGTAATGGTCAGATTTCCATTGGAATCTGTTTCCACCTTCATATTGGAGAGATCATAGATTCCGCCGCTGTAATCTTCAGATTTTTCATCATGAAGCCGGTTAATGATTCTTATAAGTTTCTTTGACACTCTGTCTACTACAACGGTTGCGCCATTTGGAAGAAGATAAGTGTCATACTTCGATGTCTGAGATACAAGGTATGCATCTGAAACAAACGTGATGTCTTCGCTCATATTTACGAGCATTCCGTCATCTGTCAGCCAGAAATCTGTATTGTTGCCGTTTGCATCTTTGAGCTGTACTTTCTGGAAGGTTTTGCCCTTTGCGCCCGGCAGTGTCACAAAGTCCATTGCAGTTCTCGGAACAGAAATGAAGTAATCATCTGCTGAGTCCGGTTTTCCTGCGCAAACCACCTTCGGTGCCTCAACACTTACATAAACAGTGCTGTCGGATCCTCCGATGATCTCTTTGAGATTGAGGGCTGCTTTTTCTCCGATGCCTTTCTTTGCATCATTCATCTGCTTCTGGGTCATCCACTCTCTTACCAGAGTAAGACTGAGATAGATATCTCCGCCGGCTTTTACTTTTACTTCATTCGGACTTGCCGGTTTTGCAGATGCCATACCAGAGATTCCAGGATAACTGCTGATATCAAAGATATAAGCACGGAACGGATTCTTAACACCATCTCCGATTTTTCCTGCTCCGCTGATATACAGCTTGTTGGCTGCTACAAATGCCTTTCCGGAAGTCTTAAGTGTTCCGCCATTCATCTCTATGGTAAGAACGCCTTCACCCAGATCTGTTTCTATAGAACCTTTTCCATCCGCATCAGAAGAGCCGTCTGCAAATGTAATATTGCCTTTTCCTTCTGTCCGGATGATAAGATTTGGTGTGTCTTCGCTGACCTGATAACTGAAGCCGTCATTTCCTTCTGCTGATGTATTGATATCCGGTGCAAGAGCATTGGAATTTGACATCTGAATGTTTTTCAGAATCAGATTTTTGTCAGTGTGGTTTGTAATCTGTACATTTGGAAGATAGGAATTTGTAATGACCGTTCCTTTGCCGGAAATATTACCGACACCTGCTTCCAGTCTGAGACTTCCCACATCATTGTTATAAAGTTTCTTAACAGTAATTGTATTTCCATCCGTTTCCAGGAATTTATCAGGCTTTTTCAAACTGTCTGTAAGGTCATTATCAAGTCCTGTATATGCGATCAGTCCGTCAAAAATATCTACAAATATTCCTGCTGCACCACCGCCTACATGAACAGTTCCGTTAAAGATGATATTTCCTGCATTTTTGAATTCACCGGCTTCTTTTGCTTCTGCATCCGAATAAAGAATAACTTCTACAAGTTTGTCAACCCATTCAACAACCTTTTTCACAATCTTTTTGATCAGTTTTCCGATCAGCGGGATCTTACAGATCTTATTTATGATCTTTGTTACAACTGTCTTTACCTTGGTCCATACATAATTGACCACGGTATTTGCAACTGCTGTTGCGCTGCGGCTGATAACCTGTGTGGTAAGTTCCGGAGCGTCTGCTCTTACGGAAATATTCTTTCCGGCAAGTTCTGCGTTGGAAGTTACATTTACATTTACATTATTACCTCCGGTCACTGTTGATGTTGCATATACGTGTCCGGTAAATCCAACTACTTCTGCATAAGATTCACTTCTGATATTCTGAGCTACTACAAGTGCCTCAACATTCAGATTTTCTGTTCCGCCGATCCATGCATTATCAACTCCTGTTGAAACATTGTTGTTTACATTTGAAGTTGCATAAGCCTCTGTTTTGGAACCTGCAGATGCAGTATAGGATTTTGCTTTTGCCAGGATCACCTGATTCTCAATATAAGCACCAATTGTGGTCACTTCACCGAGGATTCTGGTTTTTGCCCCGTTTTTGCTGATGTTTGTAACTACTGTCACATTGCTGTTAATGTTTGCTTCACTCTTGTTGGAACCTGCCGCTGCTGCTGCTTTTCTGTAAGCATCCGCATAAAGATCGGTATTTGCAATGGCTTTGATATCAAGTGTTCCATATCTGGCATCAATGTTTCCACCGTTTCCTACAGTTGCAGTTACTGTGGAATTGTAATTGATCTCTGCTTTCGGACCACCGCCTGCATACACAGATCCGGAAGAACCGGTTGCAATGCTTTCAATGTGGCTTGTTTTGTCTTCTTCTGCGAGAAGTTCAATATTTCCGATCACAGAGGTAATATTTACATTATTACCTATTACAAGAGAGGTTTTTCTTGTTATATTGTTTTTACTTTCTACAGAACAGTTGGTTCCGCCGCCATAGGCCGCATCCTGTATCTGTGTCTGTGCATTTGTTTTTGTAACAGCCTTCGCCTGAATATTACCCCAGGCTTTCAGCACTGCACCGTCACCGATCTGTACAGATGAATTCTGACTCTCCACAGTATTTTCTGCTCTGGATGCTCCACCTGCAACCAGTCCCGCACTGAACAGTTCCACATTTGAGGTTTCAGTGATCTTATCTGTTGCAAGAACAAAAATATCATTTGTGGATTCTGCTTTGCCAAGGATTGCTGCCCAGGTATCTGTCTTTCCGGCAATAGTTTTTACAAGAAATACACCAAGCTTCAGTGCTCCGATGCTCTTTGTTTCCGGAACCTTTGCCGTAATTGTCAGGTTTGACTCTGCAGAGACTTTCAGACTGTGCACTGTATTTTCGTTTTCAGTTACTCCGTTGGCATATACTTCTGAATCTCTGCCAACATATGCTTTTGTTACTTTGCCGTTTGTGCCTTTGGCTGCTGTAGCTGTAACGAGTACTGCATTTCCGTTTACAAGGCTGACCGTTACTCCCGGAACTGCTCCTGTTGCTGTTACTTCTGCTGTTCCGTTTGCAAGGATATCAACCTTAAGTGCACTGACACGGCTTGCGCCTGTCACATAAGCTTCCACGCTGTCGTTAGAATCAGTGTAAACATTTACAATGTTCATTTCTGCCAGTGAAAGGCTGAAGTTCGGAGCAAGTGCCTGTGCATCTGTCTTTGATGAGGTATTCGCACTGATTGAAGCTTTTCCTCTTGCTGCTTCAAGAACTCCATTATTCACATAAGCGATATTTACGGATTCTGCCTTTGCAGTTGCCGAAGATGCTTTTCCGTCAATACCGGAAACACTGATACCTTTTTTTGCGCTGTTTCCACCGATCACGCCCGATGCATTTACATTCAGTACTGATTCTACAGTAATGCTTCCGTTTTCGGAAACAATTCCTGTATAACCGGCTGGATTTTTGCCTGCGCCTTCGATATAAGCTTTCTGTTCTGCTTTTACTTCGGAGGTTACAACATTGACTGCCACTGCCACTTTGCTGATCTCAATCACAGCTCCGTCGATTCCTGCACTGGAGTCTGCATTTCCCGTTACTTTTACGTTTACATTGCCTTTTGCCGAAATATTCAGTTTTCCGCTGATGTAAGCGTATGCTTTTGTACTTGTTTCTGCGATTGCAACATTTACACCTGCTTTATAGTAAGCTACTGTGATTCCGCCTGATGCAGGTACAAGTTTTACTCTGGAATTTCCCTTCCATGTATTAGTAACATCTACATTACCGTCTGCACGGACAGTTCCGTTTCCACTTAAGATTGATTCAAATGTACCTTTGGCATAAGCGTATCCGGTCATAAGACCTGCGCTTATAAAGCTTACCGGATCCAGATTATTTACAGTCACTGTTGCCACAGAATCTGCTTTGTTGTTTACTTTGATATTTCCGGATACTCTGAGGTTATTTACATCTACTTTCGCTCTTGATACTGCATCTGCTGTTGCAACAGCTGCATTTGCTGTAATACTTACTGCTGCTGCAGACGCACTGAAGATAAATGCCTGTGCCATAGAATCCGGAGTGATTGTCTTCGTGAATTTCTTTGCTGTGTCGATCACTACAGTAACAGGGTCTTTGCGCTTCGTAGTCTCACTGTTATTCTGCACAGATTCTACAGTAAGGCTTCCTGCACTTACGGAAATGTTTCCGTCAAGAAGTGCTTCCTGAATGCTTGACAGAGTTGCCCATGCCATGGATACGTTTGCCGCAATACCGGCAGCCGCTGCATTTAATACAATTCCGTAAGCCTTCGTTCTGCCATCTGCACGAACCTTCAGTTCTTTTTCTGCGATAAGACTGCCGGATGTGCCGCCCGCCTGTGCTCTGTTTACAGAACTGTTGAGCGCTACTGCAAAGTTCAGTGCCACTGCTGTTCCGCCTGCTGCACCTGTAATCACAGTTGCAAGAGCTTCTGTATCATACGGATTTGCTTCGGTTCCTGCAAGTACAGAAATATTTGCTGCTTTCACAGTTCCGCCTGTTACATCAATAAGCGCAATGTTTTCGCTCTTTATCTGTGCTACTGCCACAGAAGCACCCACTGCCACAGAACCTGCAACTACTGAGGTAATGTATACGGTAGTGTTTCCATTCATGGCAGCTTCTACAGTCAGGTCACCTGTTGCTGTCACGTTTGCCTTATTTACTGCCGCATAGCTCTTCGCACGGTTAAATCCAAGTGCTACTGCACCGTTTACCGCAATCCCACCTGCTGCAAGACCAAGGCTGGTCACTTTTGTCAAACCGTCAACTGTGTTTCTGACATCTGCGGAAGATACCGTAATCTGACCACGTACATCAGATTTTGAAGTTTCAATGATATCTCCATTCGGAGTGATTCCTATATATGTCATGGATACCGGACGGTTAACTGCTACTGCCACAGATACTCCCACACCTGCGAGTCCACCGGCTGCACTGACTATGATTGCCTTTGCATCTGCTTTCAGATAACCTTTCATGTCAATTTTTGCGGACGGAGCATTGATGCTGACTCCCTGACCTATAAATGCATCAAATCTGCTGCGGTTAACTGCTACTGCTGTAGTTATAGAAGCACCCACTGCACCGGCACTTGCCGCAGTTGCTGCTGCTGTTGCATTTGTGGTTCCGTCTGTACTGACTTTAATAGTTCCTGAAATATTTTCCAGTTTTGCCCTTCCGCTTATGGAAGCTTCTGTTTTTGATTCAAAATCTGTAACTGCAACTGATCCGCTTACACCTGCAATACCGCCTGCTGCTGCCAGAGTAATGGCGAGCACGGTTCCGTACTGTGTTTCTGCTGTTACGGTTACATTTTCTGCTTTTACAATCTTACCTGCCATTCTGGCATAGGTCTTATTCATCAGGTTCAGTGAAGCTACTGTTACAGATACACCTGCAATACCGCCGCTTCCTGTTACACCGATCACAAGGATTGTAGATTTGTCACCTGTTGCTGCTGCATTGTCAGGATCAGATTCTTTTACTTTGTCATTCAGCACTTTGCTTCCGTCTGTGCCTTTTGCCGCGTCATATTTCAGTTCGGCTTTGGTCTGCTCGGAAGAACCGGAAACTGCTTTGACAATGACATCTTTTCCTGCTGAGATAATAACATTGTCTTCCACAACAGCCTGAACATTGGAGTAAAGGACTGCTACGGAAACGCCTGCGCCAACGCCTGCATAAAGACCGGCTGCCAGTGTACCGCTTGCCATATAAGCACTTAAGCTGTCACCGGAAACTACTTCCACATTACGTCCGGCTGTCAGAGTTGTTCTTTCTGTTCCACCACGGACAACAGCTGTTGTGGAATCTTTCAGCTCTGTTCCGTTTACAACGGCACCTTTGGTACCTTCTTTCCTGATCGTATCTGCTGCGCTGTCGTATGCTTTATCATTCATGTTGGAGCTGCTGCTCTCATCATTATCCTTTTTGGAGGTATCCTGACCATAATTATCATAGTCAAGAGCTCCATTTCCATTTGCGGTATTTTCTGCGGAAGATCCGTCCCCTTTCAGAAGGTCATCGAGATTATCTTCCGGTTTTGATGAAAGAGCTTCTTTGTGAGCCTGTGCAAAAACAGCATCTGTCTGAGTCTGCGGATTCATGGATCCGTATTCTTTTCCGTCTTTGTTATTGGTAACATAAATGGCATTGTGTGCATCATCTGTAAGAAGGCTTCCTGCCACGATCACCATAACAGAACCGGATACACCGGCCTGACCTGCACCTGCTGTAAATACATAGCCCTGAACCAGACGGTCGGATTTCGCCTGAATGATGATATCTCTTCCTGCGTTTATGGTGTTTCCTTCTCCGATCTCGGCACTGACTGTATTATAGGAAACAGTTGTCAGTACACTGACTGCCACTGCTGCCACACCGGAAGCGGAAATTGTTCCCACTACTGCAATCAGACTGTAATCATCGTCTGCTTTTACGGAAATGTCTGCTGTAGTTCCTTTTGCATGGATCAGAACATTTTTCTCTGTATATGCCTTCGTAACAACCTTTGTTACGACCACATCCAGTGTTCCTCCTACAGATACGGTTCCGCTGCCTGCTGCACCTGCTGCATCTGCTGTGACAAATTCTTTTGAATCTGCCAGGATGTCTACAGCACCTGCTGCATAGATTCTGCTGTTTGCTTTTACATAAGCTAACGTTTCATTATAGAAGTAAGTAATAACTGCAACTGCTGTCACACCTGCGGTTCCGCCGATTCCTGCTGCCGCTGCAAGATTGTAGAGGCTGCTGTCGGAGTTTGCAGATACTTTCACAGACTGTACAGGATTATTTATATCTCCTGTATTTCCGCCAAGAGCAGAAGTTACATAATTCTGGAATACCAGTGCATTGGCACCGCCTGCCACACCGACACTTCCTCCTGCTGCGAAGTTCACAGCCAGAAGCCACAGATTATCTTTTGCATCTGCGATTACCTGTACTTTTCCAGGTGCCAGGATCTTATGTTCTTTTGCTGTTTCAGCCGTTACATTTTTGTTGAATACCAGTGCCACTACTGTTGCACCCACACCTACGCTTCCTGCTGCTGACAGTGCACCTGCCAGATTCAGAAGTTCCGTATCATCATGAGCCTCAATATAGACTCCGGGGAGAGGGTCGGTATCGTTTGTGGACGAACCGGCGGCTTTTTTTACAGAAATGGTCACATGTTCTCTTGATGTTGCTTTTACTGTGTTTCTTACAACCAGTGTATTAATTACACCGGTTATGGCATTGCTTCCGCCCGCACCTGCTGATACAGATACCATAATTACATCCTCATTTCCGTTTGCAAAAATGATGATACCGCGTCTGCGTTCATTACGGTTCGGGATCCTGATGCCATTTGAGGAAGTCTGTACTGCCGGTGTTGCAGTTGTCATGAGCTCTGTCCATGTTCCTGCATGAGCCTGAATATCATTTTTCAGGATTGCTGTATTAATGGAAGCTCCTACTGCATTTGCTCCTGCCGCTGCAAGACCGCCTGCAATGATATAGATATCAGAATCTGCTGCTGCAATGATTCCGATACTGTCACCTGCTGTGATTCTGGAATGAGAAGTTTCTGTTCCATTTTCCACTTCTGCAAGGATAGTGCTGTTGTTTACGATCACAGGAACCACACCTGTCAGTGCATTACTTCCTGCCGCACCTGCTGCCATGATCACGAGAAGAACTGCTTCGTCACCGGTTGCCTGAACCAGTACGCTTCCCTCTTCTGCCGTGATACTGGAAGGAGCAGCTACAGTTGCCAGAACTTTTCTGTTCAGGACATTTACGCTCACTGTTGCACCTACTGCATTCTGGGATGCTCCGCTTACAGAAGCATTGATCTGGAAAAGTTTTGATACTGCTGCTGCCAGAATCTGTACATCTTTCTTTGCGTAAATTGTTACTTTACCGATATCTGTAACTGTTTTTGAACCAGATACCAGAACACTGAGTACACCTGCAGCACCGGTGCCGCCAAGAGCAGCGCTTGCACTTGCCAGTACACTGATCAGTTTTTCTTTTGTATCTGCATTCAGAACAACAGAACCTTTTTCACTGCGAATTGTTGCTCCGTCATTTACAGTTACATTTGCTTCTGTTCCGTTCACAGTTACATTCAGTGTTCCACCTGCTGCTGTCCTGCTTCCGGATACGGCTGCACTTGCTGCGATCAGATAAAGTTCACTGTTCTGCAGAGCTTTTACAGTTACATTACCATCAGCAGTAATTGATACCTGCTTTCCGATAAGTGCATTGCTTCTGTTCTTCATAACAATTGCACCAAGATTTCCGCCAATTGCATTGCTGCTGCTTCCTGCAGCTGCAACTGTGATTACCAGGGCATTTGCTGAAGATTCAGCTCTCTGTGTATAGTTTCCGCCTGTAGTACGGATAACTGTTCCGTCAGAAACATCTGTTTTTACTTTGTCCTCGTTGTACAGGAAGCTTAATGTCAGGCCTGCTCCGACGTTGGACTGGCTGGCAGAAAGTGAACCTGCAATGATTCGGACATTTGATTTGTTTACAGCTTCTACAAGTGCATCACCAGTCAGAACGATCTGTACATTCTTACCGATAATGGCCTGTGTATCATTGAAGAAAAATACCATGGCAAGAGAGCCTGCTCCTGAGAAATTTCCTTTTCCGCCTGATACTGCGCCGGAAATTGCTTCTGCATAATAATTCACAGAGCTTAAGAAATTCAGAAGGTCGATTCCTTCAAGGATCGTATCTGTACTGAGATTGATTTCTACAGAATAAGAAGATTCTGATTTATTACCATTTCTGGTAAGATGAATAATTCCTTTCTGTGAATCCGGAATCTTTGCATTGCCTTCACTTCTTGTGATAAGACTTTCAAGTCCCATCGGAAGTTCGTAATCGGAATCAGATACTTTTTCTTTCAATGCCTGTACTTTAAGTGATGTAGCTTTAATCTTCACATTATCCATTATCTGGGCAAGGATCTGATTATAGCCGTAGATGAATGCATAAGATGCACCCACACCAACTTTGGCACCTCTTGTTGCAACGGAATATCCACCTGCACGTACTGCAAGTTTGCTCTTGTCTTTTGCTGTGATCTCTACATCACTGCCTCTGATCTCAGAGCTGTTTCCCACAGTAGATCTTGTTTCTGCTCTTGAAACAAGAACAGATACTGCTCCTGCAATTGCTGCATCGGCCGTTCCTGTTACAGAACCTGCAAGAGCCTGCGCACCAAGATATCCTTTATATTTGCCATCCATGTTCTGAGAAAGTTCAGATGCAATGATCACTTTATCTTTGCCTTCTACAGTAACAGGAGTTGTCTCGCCTGCTGCGACGATTGCCTTATTGTTATTTACAGAAACAGCGACTCCCATTGCAAGAGAGAATTTTGCCTGGCCCAGAGTCATGGTTGCACCACTTCCAAGAGTGCGGAAATTGCCATCATTGTCTGCCAGCATTTCAAGCACTTTGCCTGCTGTGATATTTCCGCTTACAGAAGTCTGTGCCATATGTCCGGTAATATTCAGTCCGACTGCTGCCGCTGCCTGAATGGATTTTTTACCAGGAGCATTCATGTTCATGGTACTTCCACCCTTACCGGAAGTGTTTGCCTGTGCCTGATCATTTGCTTCTTTTGAAGCATCCCCTACCTTGGAACCGGAACCTGTATCTTCTGTTGCAACGCCCTGAGATCTCAGTGCATTTGCAGAAAGTGACAGATTATTGTTGGTCTTTCCGGCAGTTGCTCCACTCTGATTACTGCTGTTGCTGTTTGCATCCAGTTTGCCGTTGATTTTGCCGGCTGTCTGGTTGTCTGTGTTGTCTTTTTCTGCTTCAAGTCCTTCATAATCCCCGCTCATGATCTTATTGGCATTTTCTTCTGTCACTTCTTTTGCATTTTTGAATTTTGCCAGATAACGGGAAATATCTGCACCGATGGCTGTTGCCAGAGCCTTACTGTCATCTTCATTGTAAGTATAGCTCTTAAGTGATGCATTTCCGGAAATAATTCCTGTTCCTTCAAAAAGTGCTTTTACATCAGAATCAGCGATGTTGATCGCAACTGCTGCACCGACTGCAGTCTCATTACCTGCTGCGAATCCACTGGCCTGAGTAAGAGATTTACCTTTTGAAGCTGCTTTCAGGATAAAATCTCCAAGTGCTTTAAGGACTGTGTCTTTTTTCACATAGGACTTAACATTAATATCTGTCAGTCCGATTGCTACAGATGCATCTACTGAAACATCCTTTGTCTTTGTATCATTGGCTTTGTCGCCACTGATCGGATCTGTACCGGATACAGATGCGGTTGTGCGATCATGCTCTGCACCTGCTTTTACCTCTACAGATTTTCCGGTTACTTTGCGTGATGATCCAATTCCGGCTTCTACTGTTACATTAATTACATCGAGTGCAAATGAAGCCCCCACACCGATGGTCTTTCCATTTCCGGTCTTCGCCGGTGCTGTAACGGTTCCTGCCGGTACCGGTTCAAATGTCGCTTCGATTGAGACATCAAAATCCGGCATATAGAATGCATACACATTGTTGCCTCTGTTTTCAAAGGTTACGATCTTTTTGATAACTTTCTTTCCATCGGATGTATAGACAAATACAAGTGAGCCTTCCTTCAGTTGCATTCCATCTGCCGGAACTACGCGGACAAGTACTTTGTCTTCAAATTTTGCTTTGGAGAAATCTTTGCTTTCTCCGTTTTTGGATGGTGTTGTCACAAAAAGACTTCCAACTGCACCGTTTACGTTTCCGGACGGATTAAGTGGGCGGATCACGATATTGTGAAGCTTCGACGGATCCTCTTCCGCTGTGGAATCGCTCTCTGTACCGGAATTGCCTCCGGAAAGGTTTTTGTCTGCCTTTCCATCGTTTCCTACTGCTGCACTGCCAGTTGTAGATTCACTCTGTCTTGCATCTGCATTTATAATGATATCACCAGTTGCTGTAATTACATTTGCAGAATCGCCGATATAAGCTTTTGTTGTACCGTTGATCACCGCGATTGCCACACTGCCTGCCACACCGACATTTGATGCGCCTGCACCGGAAACCGCTTCTGTAACAAATACATTGGAAGGATCTTTTTCAACTTCCTTCACATCTACATCCAGCCAGGTAAAGAGTCCATCAAGTGCGGCTGTTGTCAGTACTCTGCCAAGCTCACTTAATGTTGTCTTTGCATTGGTCTTCAAAATTTCAGTGATATTTGAACCAATCAGTTCTCTGAATTTGAGAAGATTTTCCGGGTTGTTTCGGATATCCTCCAGTTTCATTCCTTCCAGAGGAGTTCCTTTTAACATTGTTGTCTTTGCAACCGTGACTACCTGATCTGCGGTTCCTGCCAGAAGACGTGTAAGTTTTTCTGTATTTTCTTCACCGAACAGATCTTTGAGTCCCATCTTGTCTGCTGCCTCTGTTACAAGACCTGTTACAAGATTCTTAACCCATTTATCTTCTGTTTCTTCATCTTCTGTTTCTTTATCTTCTTTACTTTCCTTTTCAGGCATCTGTGCGAGAACTTTAAGAGTTCCGGCCTTTACTGCTGCCTGATCAATATAAGCTTCATTGATATAGGAAACGATATTTAATGCCACAGCTGCTCCGATGCCGGTTTTGGCCTGAGTGGCTGATGCATTTGCATAAATCTCTGCTGTTGTCTGACCGATAGAAGATACTTCCAGCTCATTTACTGCTTCTATTGCAATATTACCCTCGATTGCTGCAACACTGCTGTTCTTCATAATATTGAGATTGAAAGCGGCTGCTATCTGTACATTACCTTCACTGGTCTGTGAAGTCTGACGGTTTTCTGTCAGATTGCTTATCATACCCGGTTTCAGATTATTGTTGCCGGTTTTTCCTGCAATCTTAGATGCTCCGCCAATACTCTTGTCTGCCTGTTTGTCCGTTTCTCCTTTTTGCGAGGCACTCTCCCCGGAGTCATCGCCGGAAGATCCGCCGGACTCCCCACCGGAACCCTTGTCGGATGAATTGGACTGTGCTCCATTTGAGCCGGCTCTTGCAGTTGATTTCAGTTTACTGATACCTTCTGCAAAAACTTTTATGTTATTTGCTTTTACGCTTCTTCTGAGACCTGATCTGGAACTGTCATTATAGACAGTGATTACCGGAGCTGCCCCGACGCCGACTGATCCTCCTGCTGCTGCCGCATCGGCTGCAACCTGACGATCGATCACGCTGTCTGAAGAAACTGTCAGATCATTTCTTATCTGCCATTGAGAACAATTTTCCAAATATGCATTTCCAATGTACGCTTCTGAACGCATTCCTGATATATTCAGTGCCAGTACCGGACTTACCGATACTCCACCTGCGCTTCCTGCTTTTGCAGTAACACGTTCTTCCGCAGAATGATCTGATTTGACTGTTACGGAATCCAGTTTTACAGTGTCCTTAATATAGGAAGGTTTTCCTTCACCTGTAACAGGATCTGCAGCAATAGAATCTGTACCTCTTACTGTTGTATTGTCTTCCATTCCAGAAATAACATCCACACCGGTAACAGCAACTGCAATTCCGGCACCTATGCCGACTTTGCCTGCCTTGTCATTTTTGGATGCATCTGCTATTGTATGGAAACGTTCTGCTGAAGATGCAGTTACATTTAATTTTGCATCGTCTTTCAGGGTAACGACTGCATCTTTCAGAATAAGAGCTGTCGTTCTTGCTGATACAACATGAACTGTGACTGATCCGCCAAGTCCGATCGATCCTTCAGAATATCCGCCATAGGATTCTGCGATCGAGGTGACCGGTGAATTCTTACTTCCGGATACTGCTGAAACATTCAGAGAACCTGCCGTAATATTTCCTTTTTTGATGTAAGCATTGTTGCTGTGCTTTGTATAAGATACATTGACACCCACACCAAGTGACAGAGTTTTCTTCGGCTGTTCTACAGTTCCCTCTGTGAATTTTGCAAGAATGGTGATCACTGCATTATTGCCCAGATCAGTTGGAACTGTAAAACGGTAAGCACCGTTTTCATCTGCAATAAGGTCAGCCAGTTCATTTACTTCTTCTGCTCCGGACTTTCTGGTAATCATTGCTTTCAGTGAATTTGCAACAAGTGAATAACCTGCGTCCGGTGTTACATTAACTGTGATCACATCGCCCTGATCAACTCTGCCCGGAACTGAAACTGTTCCGCCGGCTTTCGTTGAGGAAGCTTTTGTCACATCAACTTTTACTTCGTATTTTTTCTGTGTTGTGCCGCCCACAGTTACGAGAATGATCATACCATCTTTCAGGATTACTCCTTCCGGAAGTACGAAAGTACCTGTTGCAGCATCATAGCTAAGTTCACCATAAGTATCGGAATAATCCAGCGAACGGTCGTCCGGTTCGCTGAACAGGGATTCATATCCGTATTCAACTTTTACGTTTCCCGGATTCTGTCCTGCTATGGAACTTGTAATTTTAACAGTTTCTCCTGCATCCGCTCTTTGTTTGTCTGCAGTTGCGCTGCCGTTGATCACGATGGCATATCCTTTTTCGATGAAAACAGCCTTCAGGGTAATATTCCTTCCAGGCATTTTCAGTGTCCAGGTTCCATCTGCATTGGCTTTCAGTTCTACGGTGTTGTTTTCTTCTGTTCCGTTTTCAGTTGTATCAAAGTAATATACTTTTGAAACCTTATAACCGTTGACTGCTGTTATGTTGAGTACAACAGTATCACCGGTCTTCGGTGTGGAAGAAGAAGTGGTAAGCTTTCCTCTGGAAGAGTCTGTACCTGCAATTGTAATATTGTGTACATCGCCTTCAAAAGCTGCTTTAATGACCAGTTCTGTTCCCTCGGCCATATCCTCCGGAATTGTAAAATAATAATTTCCTGTCTTTCCGTCATAACTCAGACTTCCTGTTTCTGATGTCATGCGCGGATTTCCCTTATTATCAGTTATTACATTTCCCTGTGCATCTTTCATTACCTTCTGATAAGTAAATACAAGGGAGCTGTCTGTAAGCTTATAGCCTTCTCTTGCAGTTACTGCTACAGCCACTTTATCTCCTGACTGAGGTGTCTGGTTATTAGATTTGAATGAGATTGTTCCGTTTGTTGTTGCCGCTATGCGAACATTTCCATGTCTCTGTTCACCGGTGATTTCTCCGTCATTATCTTCTGTTTCTCCTGTTGCCGGGTTTGTAGGAGTAATCTGTCCTGCGGAAGATTCATCAAAATTGGAACCATCTGCATTTGAATGTGCATATGTATCTGCAGTTGCTGTTACGCTCAGTTCACCGCCGGCTGTCACATTACCATCTGTATCAATGAATGCATCATTTCTGTTGAAGACGATGTTAATGGCAAGTGCTCCGGTTGCCTGTGAAGAAGAGGTGCTGCCTTTTCCGGTTGTGTCTGCTGTACCTTTTTCAAAATCTGCTTTAAATTCCAGTACTGTTCCGACTTTCAGTTCAGGCATCGTAAATACATATGCTCCTGCGCTGTTCTTCGGTACTGTATAAGTGATTTTCTTTCCTGCTGCATTGGTATAGATTGCTTTCAGACTTCCGTCTTTCAGTTTCATACCCTCTGCCGGATTTACAGTCAGTTTAATTGTATCGCCTGTGTTTGCTTTCACATGGTCTGAAAGAATGGCACCTTCCAGTTTTCCTGTAAGGGATTTTTTCTCGTAGTTCTTAATATCGAACTGTCCGATTCTGGTAGGCTGTGCCGATGTCGGTGTGTCTTCCCTTGCACCGCCTGTTCCTTCGTCAAAAAGATCGCCCAATCCCAGATCATCATCATCGTCCTCATCAAACAGATCGCCTACATTTGTATTTTCTGATCCGCTCTGCTCGTCTTTTTCAAATACTGCAACAAGAATTACTTCTGATGCAGGCATCTCAAAAGTATAGGTTCCGGATGATATATCAACAGTTTTGGTAACATAGGAGGATGATCCTGCCGGAAGATAGGTATAAGTCAGGCCTTTAAGTTTATAACCTGTATTAGGTACAGCCTTTACTGTGACTTTCTGTCCTACTTCTGCTCTTGACGGTGCAGAAATTGTGCCGTGTTCATTTTCCTGTGAAGTGATGGTATTTCCGCTGCTTCCCTCAATTCTGCCAAGCGCACTGTTTAATTTCCCGATTGCTGAATTTTTTGTTTCCTCTGCGTTTGCTGAAAGCTTTGTGGTAACGCCCTTAAGCAGAGCTGTGATCTTATCTTTGACTCCTCCTACTGTCTGACTTTCCTGAGAATTCTGTTCTTTGGAGCCACCAACGGAAACTGCCTGTGTATCTACTTTTTCGGATGACTGAGAATTAATGGTGATGTTACCGTTCACCGCACTCAGACTTCCGTTTCCTGTCAGAGATGCATCTACATCCTGAATTACTACTGACGCTGCGAAAAATCCGCCATATTTATTGGAAAGGCTGCCACTTCCGGTAGGAGTACTGCTGCCGCTTTTCGGATTTACCGCACTGCCTGAGGTCTCTGGTGTCTTGTTCGTCGACTTTGTAGTCACTGTTGAACTGCCTTTTGCATCCAGACCGATATTTCCATTTCCGGAAATGATCTTACCAAGGACCTGAACATGAGAATCGTTCACTACTACAGATAAAGCAAGTGATATAGGCAGTGCGCCTACAGTCGAAAGAGTAGTGAGTGTGACATCACTTATAGAAGAAAGCTTTACATCTCCTCCTGCTGTGATGACTGAGTCTTTACCTGTTTCCACTCTGGCTTCTGATACAAGGATACCTGCTGCCAGTGGGATGTAATATTTTGCAAGAGTTTCGTTAGAAGCTGCAACATTTACTGTGGAAGAAGCTGTTGCTTCTACAGCGCCGCCTGCTTCTATGTTGCCGAAAATACTGATTACAGCATTTCCGATCTTGACGTTAATGATATTCGCTCCCTCTACAAAAGGAACCAGATTATTTTTCTGGCTGCTGACTGCTTTCATTACTACAGAGCCACCAGCTTTTATGTTACTTCCTTTTTCAAGGATGATTTTTGCATTTGTTACAATATCCATAACAGAAGCATCCATTTCATCTCCGAGAGAGATTTTGTCTGAGATACTTCCCGGAAGCGGATTGTCTGTGCTGACAAGCGTATCATCATCGCCTGCCTCGATCATAACATTCACAGCTTCTATACTATCTTTTACAGTAATAACCTGTCCTTTCAGTCGGACATTCATTTCTGCTGCCTGGATTTTCTGGATCATCAGATTTTTACTGCTGACGATAAGAGAATCCATAAATCCTTTACCTTTAATAATAAGTGAAACAGCTTCATCATTCTGAGGATTATATACAAAATCACTGAAGCTTATATTTCCTGCATCATAGATACCGGATTTCAGATCTGATTTTTTGATCTCAATCTGTTTTTTATTCTTCAGTTCATCTGTAAACGCTGTAACACCATCTGTAAATATCTTCAGGATTTTTCCGGTGCTGTTAATCAGTTCAAGTTCTGCTTTCTGCTTTGTACTGTCATAACTTCCCGTTGGATTGCTGTTCTCTTTAAGATCACCTGTAAGATGAAGTCTTCCTCCATCCTTATCCGCAATATTTACTGTGCTTTCTGTAGAAACATCTACTGTATAGACATCACTGCCGCCTCCGCCATCCAGATCAATTTTCTGTTTTGCTCCACCTTTTCCTGTGACATGAATATTGTCCTGACCATCACCGGATATTACTTCCAGGCTCGAGTCTTCCAGTTCAACCTGAATGTTATCATCTTTTGCTGTACCGTAAACCGTTGTTGTTGCTTTCTTTGATGTAATCGTTGTATTCAGCGAATAATATAAACCGGAAAGTACTACATTGATTCCATCAATAATGATATTGCCGTTTACTTTCGCTCCGCCGCCTGCGCCACTGTTAATGGTTGATTTGTCGATCACATCACCGACCGATGGTTCTTTGAAAGAATTTTTTGCGAGGATATAAAGAGTTTTAAATAAACCCGGAGTTTTGTCCGATCCCCAGGAGATATTGATATCTCCATCATATTCGCCGTCATCCACAACAATCGTAATATCTGTAATGCCAGCATTTTCCTTTGCTGATTTGAGTGCTACATCAACAGCCTTCTGAATGGCATTTCTGCTGTCTTTGTTCTCTTCTGATGCCGGAGCATCATTTTTGAAAACTTCCTGTCCTGATGTATTCGTGCCACCTGTAATCTGTTCTGCAATCTGAGCACTGCCTTCTTTTATTTCTTCAGGAAGTGATGTATCTACATCATCTTCTCCTGTTACTGCAGAATCTTCTTCTCCGGCTGTCTGTACTGCCGTCGGGGCCGGTTCTTCTACTGCCGGAGCCGGGGCCGGTTCTTCTGCTGCCGGGGCCGGAGCCGGTTCTTCCACCACCGGGGCCGGGGCCGGTTCTTCTACTGCCGGGGCCGGAGCTGGTTCTTCCACCACCGGGGCCGGGGCCGGTTCTTCTGCTGCCGGAGCCGGAGCCGGTTCTTCCACCACCGGGACCGGAGCCGGTTCTTCTGCTACCGGAGCCGGTTCTTCTGCTGCCGGAGCCGGGGCCGGTTCTTCCTCTGCCATGCCGACCGGAGCCGGTTCTTCCACCACTTCAAGTGCACTTTCTTCAGCCGCCAGTACTGTGAACGATCCACCGGCACACAGAGACATTGCCAGAACAAATGTCAGTGTTTTTTTCTTTATGCTGTGCAGTTTCATCCATACACCTCCTTTCTGTTTTTATTTGGTTTGGTCTGTTTTTGAACTGACATCTTCATTTTGAATGCTGCCTGATTCCAGCATATCAAGAAGTTCTTCTGATGCTTTTGTCAGTTCCGGATAATCGTTGTTCTCTACGACTTTCCGTAGATCTTCTGTCGCATCTTCCTGTCTGTTCAATCCAAGTGCCGCAATTCCTCTGTTGTAATAAAGCATCGTATTACTTTCTTTTTTCTGTTCACCTCCCGTTTCCTGTGCATTGGTTAATCCGTATTTCATCGCTTTCTGAAAATCATCGTAAGCTTTCTGATATTCTTCAAGTGTAAGCTCACTGACTCCTCTGTAAAAATACAGATCTCCGCTTTTTTTGTACTGATCTGTCACCAGTAGTTCCGTAATATAAGAAATACTGTCCTGAAATTTTTCTTCTTTAAGACTGGCCACTGCCATAAGATAAGTCAGCGTTGTATGATAAACATCTTCTGCTCCTTTTTTTTCAGCCAGTTCTGCGTATTTCAGAACCTCTTTATAATCTTCAAGATAATTCTCACAAAAAGCAAGATGCACATAACAAAGAGCTTCGTCTTTATATCCATGAGCAAGCGCTTCCAAAAGATCATCCTTTGCCTGACTGTAATCTTCTTTCTGTATACTGCACACAGATCTCATAAAGTAATAATATCCCTCTTCACTCCGATCCAGATTTATAAGCTCTGTACAGCCCTCCATAGCTTCATCAAATCTTCCTGCTGAAAAGCAGAGAGCCGTTCTGGTCATCTTCATCTGTATCTTTTCTTCTTCTGTAAGTTCCATTTCTTTCAAAAGATAATCAACCGGTTCTATAGCTTCTTCGTATTTTTCTTCTTTAATGAGTTTTTCGGCTTTATTACATGCATCAAGAAGTTTCTGTTGTTTATCCTGAAGTTGTCTCTTTGCATCTTTAAATGCTTCAAGCACTTTCATTGGATCTTTCAGTACTTCCTGTATCTGTGCGTCCAGAAGTGTTTCGGGTCCGAAATCTGTCTGTATTTCCTGCTGTGCTGTATAATGAATTACAAATTCCGATACAACAAGCACTGTCACAAGACAGACCGCCGTTACACGGAGCCACTTTTTGCGGTACCATTTCGTCTTTGTCCTTCCGGGATTCTCAGAAGGTCCTCTGATTTGTTGTTTCTTCTCTATCTTCATTATTTCTGTTCTCCACCGCCTTTTCTTAATTTTCAGAATTTTTCATTAAAGAATATCAATTCACAAAAATATAGCTATTTTTATAATACTTCTCTGAAATATTTTTTTCAACATCGAAAGAATGAAACGTACAATAACGGAACGAAAAACAAAGTGAAATATAATACATGAAAACATCTTGATAATATGATAATTAATAATATTTCAGTGTGAAAAATCATGATATGGAAATAAAGAAACTCAGATAAAAATTGATAAAGAAATGTACGATTAAAGATGTGTATTAATAAATATATATGGTCCTAAAATTGTTTTTCGGTATAATTCCATATTGAAATTATACCGAAAGAATCTGTCTGCGAATCTCATCATATTTTTTTCGTGGAACCGGGAGCTCTGTACCATCCCGCATAGTAATAGCATAACGTCTGATAGCCGTAATATACTGCGGATTGACCAGATAACTTCTGTGAGTCATAACAAAACAATCCTGAGTCTGCTGTGCAAGTTCTTTAATACTGTTTTTTGCAAAAATGCAGTCTGTAAGAGTCCTGACAACAGTTTCTTTACCCAGTGCAGAAATAAACATAACATCAGACAGCTGCAAAAATATCAGGGATCCGTTAACGTCACAGACAGACAGCTTCCTGTCACTGGTCAGACGTAAAATTTCTTCTTTCATATAGTGACTTGCCATTTTTCCCATTGTATCAGGAAATGCTTCATCTTCAGCAATTTTCAGTTCACCTATTGGATTGGAAATATGGATATGACTGATCTGCAGTCCATTGCCGGTATTCTCCCACACAAACGTACAACGCTGCTGTGCAGACAAAAAGAACTTTTCTTCAGAATCTGTTGTTACAAGATATTTGCCGGTTATAACGTAAAGTTCGGAACAACTGGCTGCAACCTGAAATTCTGCGTGCTGAAGATGACATGACGGAATAGCCGCACAGTTTGTTTCTAAATTCTCTCTCACCTCATCACGAGTCAGAAGATATTCATCCTGTCGTGCACTGATCCAGACTATTTTAGGCGCACAATGACTGAAAACAAACATATAATCACGCTTCCAGTATCTGGTCAGACATTCTGCTGTCAGCCTGACAACTTCATCTTCTGTTTTATTCATGGGCGGTCACCTCTTTCTTTACATCCCAATTTATTCTTTTAAAATATTATAACTTAACTCGTCGATGACCGTCAATATTTGCCCCGTATGTCTCGGGATTTTGCCATTACTCATGACAAAATGCCTCGCGGGATATTACCTGTGAACAGTAATTTAGATTCTTTTAATAAATTTTCTCTTCACAAATATGCATAAAAGTGTTATAGTTTCAGTATACTTCTTATATAGTATTGATTACTACGTGATATGTTTTTAATTATCTCATACCTATTTTACAGTTTAGGAGGCGTTTACTATGATGCATATAAACTCACTTGTCTCAAAATTAAATTTAAAGGATCCGTGGAGTGCCATTACACACGGAATTGCGATGCTTCTGGCAATTGCCGGTACCGCTCCTCTTTTGCTGCGAGCTGCTTCCGGTGAGAATGCTCCGCTTCATATCGTGGCACTGGCAGTTTTTATCCTCACTATGATCCTTCTCTATACAGCAAGCACAGTTTATCATTCCGTTGATTCTACCGAAACTGTTAACCGACGCCTGCGTAAGATGGATCATATGATGATCTTTGTTATGATCGCAGGAAGCTATACACCGATCTGCCTGATTGCACTGCATAACCGTATCGGTTACATCCTCTGTGGACTTGTATGGGGCGTTGCGATCCTGGGCATTCTACTTAAGGGACTCTGGATCACCTGCCCGAAATGGCTCTCTTCTGTGCTTTATATCGGTATGGGATGGCTGTGCGTCCTTGCCTTTATCCCAATTTTTCATTCTCTTCCGCGTGCCGGTTTCGGCTGGCTTCTCGCAGGAGGCATTATTTACACCGTCGGCGGCATCATCTATGGTTTGAAACTTCCTTTATTCAATGCCCGTCATAAAGACTTCGGTTCACATGAAATCTTCCATGTATTCATTATGCTTGGAAGTGCCTGCCACTTTATCCTCATGTATTGCTTCATCTCTACCCTGCCAATTTAACGGCAGGGTATTTTTCTTATGAAAGTTCTTTCTATAATAATATTATTTCTCTTTCAAAAATCCATCAAAGCAAGTTTTTCTTTCCTTGTAAGCTGCTTAATCGCATACTCCCTGCTCATTGCTTCTTCTTTCGTTGCATATCCCTCATAGTAAACCAGTTCCACCGGGCGCTTTGCCCTCGTATACTTTGCGCCGGCCTTCCCCTCATTATGCGCTTTCAGACGTTTCTCCACCGAGGTTGTCCACCCCGTATAAAGTGTACCATCCGCACATTTCATCATGTATGTATAGTTCATCCTTTTCCTCTTTTACCGGTCATGCTGTATCTAACAACCTTTTTATTTGCTCTATGTAAAAGGATAACCGCCATTCTTTCCGGCAGTTACCCTCATTTCTATATAAAGCAGCCGGCTACGAATTTTCATTTCCTACCTGCTTTATTATACGTTGTACTTTCTTTTTTGTGAACCATTTACGGAAGATATGCAATCGGATCCACAGGTTCTCCGTTCTTTTTCATTGCAAAATAAAGATTGCTGCCTTCTTTGCTGTAATACTTTGTCGGAGTCCCCACATACCCGATCACTGTACCTTTTGTTACTGTGTCACCCTCTTCAACAGTAAGATTCTTCAACTGCCCGTAAACTGCCTGATAGCCACTTCCGATTTCCATAGTTACGGTAGTTCCTGTCTGCGGATCTTCCTCAATTGAATAAACAGTTCCCGGAACAGATGCCAGAACAGGAGCTCCTTCCACTGCCTGAACAGAAATTGCCGGGCTTAATTTGTACTGATCCAGCGTCGGAAAATAAACTGTCTGATCCATGTTATAATCCAACAGGATTGATCCATCTACCGGCCATTCCATCAGCGTATCTTCCGAAAAACTCAGCTTTGGAGCTGCTTCGGCACTTGCAGAAGTGCTTACACTTTCTGTATTGACTGCACTCTGTGCTGCTCCGTTCCCATCTACGGTCTGTACAGATGTCTGATCCGCATCTTCGCTATCTGCAAGTACTGTGTTTTCTACGCCGGTCATCTCTTTTTCAGTATCTGTTCCTTCGTCCTTCATCTCCGCTTCTACAAGACTGGTTCCCGCATCTACTGCCGAATCCTCATTCTCTTCGGTATCTGCCGTGTCATCCAGGTACGATGGTGCTTCTTCCTGAATTTCCACATCCGTTCCGGATGTTCCGAGCTGATAAACTCCAATTCCCGCCGCTGCAAGAACCGCCAGAAGCGCTGTGTTTGTTACGTACCTTACAATTCTGTTATTTGCCATATTCTTTTCACCTCTGCTCATAATCATTTCTGTATTAACAGGGTGTCCAGTATATGCAAAAATATTCAGTTTTACTAAATATAATCAAAATCTTCTGTTTCAATTTCCATCAATGGAAAATAAATATGTAAAATTTCCTGCCATGTTTTTCCCTCTTTTGCAAGCACATCCCCGCCATATTGAGAAAAACCAAGCCCATGCCCTTTTCCTTTGCTTAAAAAGCGTATTCTGTCATCCAGCTTCTGCATGGAAAATGCCGGTGATGCAATTCCCATCCCGGATGCAAACGCAGTTCCTTCTAATATATTATCGTCTGCCATCAGACTCTGCACATATCCTCTTTTATCCCGTGAACTAATCGCCAACTCTTTTGGAAGCTGTTGTTCTGACACATAAATACTGCTTAAATACTCTGCCGCATCTTTATCTGCACTGCTGTCCACCGATTTCAGATAGGCATATTGCGAATCATGAAAAGCTTCCTCCCCATCTCTTGTTTCTCCGGCACTGATTTCATGATAAGGTACCAGTTTTAACTTTCCATCCACAGTAAGTATCTGACCCTGCGTATTTTTCACCGCTGTCTCATAACATTCTTGCGGAATTTTCCATACCCATCCTTTTTGTTTTATGTTATTACAGATTTCACAAAGAATGGAACCTGTGTCTGCTTGCTCCTGAAGCTTTCGCATAAGATTACTTCTTGCTATGACTGCCTGTGCTTCAAGCGTCTCTATCCGATATTCCGGAGAAATCTGCTCACTTAAAATTATCGGAAGTATGTTTTCCATATCTGTTGTTTTATTTACAGCAACTGCCTCCGGACCATTTACAAAGACCGTGACCAGATATGGAAGTGTCAGTAACAAAAAAATTTTTGTAACCCACGATTGTTTTCTGCCCTTCATATTCATCTTCCATGCTCGTTTTTCTCTAATATATGAAAATCATCCATACTTTATAAGTAAATTCGATATTTTTCCCTTTTTTCTTTCTTTGACATCAAAAAACATCCATTATATAATGAAAAAAAATTTCGGAGGTTTTATATGATTGCAATTTATCTTGCACCTGTTTATATTATCCTCAATCTATATATTCTGCGATGGGCATATTTGTGGATGGGAAGCTGTCACAGTATTTTGCGTACTATAGCATTTCGCACTATTTTCGCAATTATCTATACCATAGTCTCGACCAGCCTTGTATCCGGTTTCCTTATTAAAAAGCCAAGAGTGCTGCATCGCGCATTAAAAATAACCGGAAATTATTTTCTCGGTATTTTCCTTTACTCGCTGATGATCGTGATGGCGGCAGATCTCGGACGGTTATTTTTCAAATATGTATGCAGAGTGTCGTGGATTCACTCACGAATTGCCTTTAATGTTGCAGGTGCTGTCTGTACTCTGCTGATTATTAGTCTGTGTGTCCGGGGAATTGTTCATGCAAAGTACATTAAAGTAACACCTTATAAAATTACGGTAAACAAAACCGTTCCCGATACAGATAAACTTAAAGTTGTTCTTGTCGCTGACACACATTTCGGTTACAATGCCGGAGTCATCCATGCACATGAACTTGTCCGTAAAATCAATAAGCAAAAACCTGATCTTGTCTGCATTGCCGGAGATATTTTTGACAATGAATATGATGCGATCCGCAGTCCCGAAAAGCTCTCAAAGGTTCTGCGTTCCATCAAATCCACTTATGGAGTATATGCATGCTGGGGAAATCATGATCTGAACGAGGCAATTCTTGCCGGATTTACCTTTCATCACAAAGGAGATAATATCTCAGATGTAAAAGATCCACGCATGAATGAATTTCTCCGTAAATCCAACATTAAGCTTCTCGAAGACGAAAGTGTCCTGATAGATAACAAATTTTATATTGTCGGGCGCAAAGATGCCTCTCTCATAGAAAAGATCCATGAAACAAGAAAAGCCCCTGACCAGCTTACCAAATTGCTGGACAGGGACAAACCGATCCTTGTTATTGATCATCAGCCAAAAGAACTTCAGGAACTTGCTGATGCGGGTGCTGATTTAGATCTGTGCGGTCATACACACAACGGACAAACCTTTCCCGGAAATCTGACCATCAAACCGATGTGGGAGAATCCATGTGGCATCAGCCAAAAGGATGCCATGACCTGCATTGTAACTTCCGGTGCCGGTGTCTGGGGACCCGCCATGCGATTAGGTACGGACAGCGAAATCTGCTCAATTCAGGTCAATTTCGTATCACCCGGACCCTGAAGCCAGAAAAAAAGTTTTTTCCACATGCGATGATGCTTTCGATTGTGCACTATCCACATATTCACATCTTTATCCATATTTTCTGCAGAGACAGTTGCTGCGCCAGCTGCATTTCCATTAACCGGAGATGCAGTAACAGCCTGTCCGATCACAGATACATCTACTTCATCCCTCTTCGGAACCATACTTACCAGAAAACAAAGAATTACAGTTATCAGTTTATGAATCTTCTCCTTCATATTTTTCATAATGAACCTCCTGCTATTCTCCATAAAAAGTACCGGGACTGCGCACTTCCCACTACTACATATGTAATATAAATATATGCAGAAGTTGTCCTTTTTAGAACGACAGTGCATCTTATTTCTGAATACAAAAAAAGCACTATCATTTCGATAGTGCTTTCTGATGAGACATCGGGGATTCGAACCCCGGACAACTTGATTAAAAGTCAAGTGCTCTA
>OLNC01000305.1_pt1 | contig 56301 bp, 49 predicted proteins | sample 1672011 | NCBI WGS metagenome assembly OLNC01 (sample SAMEA3136636, study PRJEB25190) | human gut metagenome | biome: human gut; feature: human-associated habitat; material: faeces | place: Austria | collected 2013
TAGAGCATGCGGTTCATACCCGCAGTGTCGAGGGTTCGAATCCCCCTCTCGCTATGATTGGAACGCTTCGGAGAAATCCGGAGCGTTTTTGTTTTACCAGTTTACTCGCAGCTTTCTGGTTACAGATTCCATGCTTGCATGAGAATCTGTAACCAGAAAGCTGGAAAGAGAGCGCCAATTCATGAGCAAAAGGAGCTGCGTTGTAGCGCAGCGAAAAGCATCGAAGATGCGCTTTTGCGAATGGCGCGAAGAAACTATGTGGATCACGTGATAATGCAGCTTTCGGTAAAATTTAAAAAAAAATGAAAAAGGGAAAGCCAAATCCGGAAAACTGTGTTACACTGGACTTGTTTGTTATCAGTATGAGGAGGAGATAAACGATGGAAAACTTTTTTAAACTGAAAGAACACGGCACCGACGTGAAGACAGAAGTCATCGCCGGTCTCACAACTTTCATGACCATGGCGTATATCCTTGCGGTTAACCCGAGCATCCTCGGCGCAACCGGAATGGATACAGGTGCTATTTTTACAGCAACTGCGCTGGCATCTGCAATCGGCTCTTTCTGTATGGCACTGTTTGCCAACCTGCCCTTCGTACTTTCCGCTGGTATGGGTCTGAATGCTTACTTCGCCTATACGGTTGTACTGGGCATGGGTTACAGCTGGGAAGTTGCTCTGACTGCAGTATTTGTTGAGGGTATTATCTTTATTATCCTGTCCCTGACAAATGTGCGTGAAGCTATCTTTAATGCGATTCCTGCGAGCCTGAAGGTTGCAGTATCTGTTGGTATTGGTCTGTTCATCACCTTTATTGGTCTGCAGAATGCACATATCGTAGTGGATGGTTCCACACTGGTAGGTCTGTTCTCCTTTAATGGCTCTGTAAAAGCAGGTACCTTCCAGTCCGAAGGCATTACCGTGGTACTGGCACTGATCGGTCTGCTGATTACAGCCTTCCTGGTAATCAAGAACGTAAAGGGCAACATCCTGCTGGGTATCCTGATTACATGGGTGCTGGGTATTATCTGTCAGCTGACAGGTCTGTATGTTCCGAATGCAGAAGCTGGTTTCTACAGCCTGATCCCCAGCGGCATCATTTCCGCACCTGCATCCGTTGCACCGACCCTGTTCAAGATGGATTTCTCTGCAATGGCATCTCTGAACTTCGTTGTTGTAGTATTTGCATTCCTGTTTGTTGATATCTTCGACACACTGGGAACTCTGATCGGATGTGCGACAAAAGCAAACATGCTGGACAAAGAAGGCAAGCTGCCTGGCATCAAAGGCGCTCTGATGGCTGACGCTGTAGGTACAACCGTTGGTGCATGCCTGGGTACCTCTACCATCACTACTTTTGTAGAGTCTTCTTCCGGTATTGCAGAAGGCGGCAGAACAGGTCTGACCTCTATTGTTTCCGGTTTACTGTTCATCCTGGCACTGTTCTTCTCTCCGATCTTCCTTGCAATTCCTTCCTTTGCAACCGCACCTGCACTGATCGTTGTTGGTTTCTTCATGATGCAGTCTGTAGCGAAGATCAACTGGAGCGATATGCTGGAAGCAATTCCTGCATTCATCTGCATTTTTGCAATGCCCTTCATGTATTCTATTTCCGAAGGTATTTCGTTCGGCGTTATTTCCTTCGTTGTACTGAATGCGGTAGCTGGTAAGGCAAAAAAGATTACCCCTCTGATGTGGGTACTGGCAGTGCTGTTTATTTTGAAATACATTTTCCTGTAAGATACGGGATTCTTTACTGAAAATCTGAAGCATAATTCATACTGAGAACAACTTCGAAATGATTTGAAAAAGGCGGCGAATAAGAGAAAACCTCTATCCTGCAGCTGCAACAATAGAATGCACGCTCCGCGAACATTCTATTGTCATGAATAAAAAAGCCGTGTGTTTTGGCAGGCATCGAAAGATGCTGTGCCGGACACACGGCTTTTTTTGTCGTATAGGAAACTTCGTTTCCATACGACAAAAAAACTCCGCGAGGATGCGCACTCGGCGCAAGGGTAGATGGTTGCCGAGGCAACCGCGCCTCGGCGCGAGAATGTGCCAAGGCACATTCTTTTTTATGTGACTGTCGATGGAATAACAAAAGGAGGGCCGGCAGGTGTGCTCCTGCCGGCTGGTATGAAAAAGAAGTATTTCAGAAAAAGTTTTTCTTTATCTATGCTCTTATCATACAAGTCAGATGTGACAGGAGTCTGACCGAAAGATGAAAACTTTGTGAACGGTTTATGTACAGAAAAATAATCGGGAAACTGATTGTTCAGAAGCCGCTAAGAAATCCTGCAGAAAGCTAAGCAGATGTTAAGGGTGTGTCGAATCTATGGAAGAAAAAAAGCTGGTTTGGTATGATGCTTTTTGAAATCCCGGACACGCAAAAAAGCGTTACGGAGAGAATCTGCAGAAAGCGGGGTAAAGAAAAAATGAGTCAGATTTTTGGTGCGATTATGCTTGTGGTAATGGGAATTCTGGGCGGATTTCCCACCCTGTACCTGTGCGTGAGCCTTGTTGTGGTGCTGGCACAGAAAATATACGGAAAGGTTGTTCATGGAAAATCCTTATACGCTTAAAAAATTGCAAAAAGCAGTCCCGCCGCAGATAGAGAAGTCCACCGGCGGGATTTTTTTTCCCATTTTGCAGAAAGATATGGTAAGATACAGAAGAGAAAGGCATTCGGAGAACACTGATGCAGAGAAAGAATATGATAGAACGAAAACAGAGCCCGGAACAAAAAGGGCGGACGATCCTAAGAAACATCCTGATCACGGTGGGCATTATGGGCGCTGCGACGATTGTATGTCTGGCGCTGCAGCATTTTTCAGAGGCGGATACGCATGTGCCGCTGCTGTTCGTGCTTGCGGTCGTGATTGTGGCGCGGTTTACAGAAGGATATGTTTATGGGATTCTGTCAGCGATGGCTGCGGTGGTTTTGGTCAACTATGTGTTCACCTACCCGTACTTTGAGTTGAATTTTTCGATTACAGGCTATCCGCTGACCTTTGTGGTGATGCTGGCGACGGCGGTTATGGTGAGCGCGCTGACGACGCAGATTAAATGGCAGGAGCAGATACGTCTGGAAGTGGAAAAAGAAAAGACACGAGCCAATCTGCTGCGGGCGGTGTCCCACGATATCCGGACGCCTCTGACGTCAATTCAGGCATCCGCGTCGGGAATTTTAGACAATTACGACGCGCTGGGACGGCAGGAGAAGGTGGAGCTTTTAGAAGGGATTCGCGACGAATCCCGGTGGCTGATCCGGATGGTGGAAAACCTGCTTTCGATCACGCGAATTAACGGGGACCGTGCGCAGCTTCAGACGACCTGGGAGGTCGTAGAAGAGGTCGTAGGCGGGGCGGTTGGGAAGTTCCAGAAGCAGTTTCCGCAGATCGAAGTGGAAACAAGCATGCCGGAGGAGGTCGTGATGGCTCCGATGGACGGCATTTTGGTGGAGCAGGTTTTGGTAAACCTGATGGAAAATTCTGCAATACATGGAGAAACGACCACAAAAATACGGATATCCGTGCAAAAACTACAGGAACGGGTTCTGTTCTGCGTGGAGGATAACGGAAAAGGAATTGATCCGGCGATTTTGCCGATTATTTTCGAAGGACAGCTTCCGACCGGCGATCATGCTGCGAGCGATGGAAAACGGAGCATGGGGATCGGACTATCGGTCTGCATGAGCATTATTCAGGCGCATCAGGGCGACATGAAGGCGGAAAATATGGCGGCGCACAGGGGAGCGAGGATCCAGTTCTGGCTGCCCTGTCAGGAAGAAAACTGGATGGAGGAAGCCTGAATGGAAGTAAGGGACAGAATTCTGATTATCGAGGATGACCGAAGCATCCGCAAATTTTTCCGGACAATTCTGGAAGCGAACCGTTACGATGTCATTTCGGCGGATACCGGCGAGGAGGGCTACAGCCTGATTACATCCCAGTGTCCGGATCTGGTGATTCTGGATCTGGGACTTCCGGATATAGATGGTATGGAAATTTTGAGCAGACTTCGGAAATGGTCGGGCATGCCGGTCGTTGTGATTTCTGCGCGGAGCCATGAAAAGGACAAGGTGGAGGCACTGGACCTCGGAGCGGACGATTATATCACGAAGCCGTTTGGAACATCGGAAATGCTGGCGAGAATCCGGGCAGCGATCCGTCATTCGAGAACTGGCTATCAGGGACCGGCAGGTGGAATGACGGGCGTTTTTGAGGCGAAAGACCTGCTGATTGATTACGATAAACATCGTGCCTATAAGGGCGGCTTAGATCTGAACCTGACACAGAATGAGTTTCGGCTGGTGAGCCTTTTGAGCCGTTATGCGGGAAAGGTTCTGACCTATGATTTTATGATCCGGGAAATCTGGGGACCAAACATGGAAAACAATAACCGAATTCTGCGGGTCAACATGGCGAATATCCGACGTAAGCTTGAGAAAAATCCGGCACAGCCGGAGTATATTTTTACAGAAATCGGCGTCGGCTACCGGATGATCGAGCCGGAGGGCTGACCAAGACGCGAAAACAGGAGGAAAAGAAAAGATGCGAATTGGAATGGGATATGATGTGCATAGATTGCAGGAGGGCTGCAAACTGATCATGGGCGGCGTGGAAATCCCGTATGAAAAGGGACTTTTAGGACATTCTGATGCGGATGTGCTCGTACATGCCGTGATGGACGCACTGCTTGGAGCAGCAGCACTCGGCGATATCGGTAAGCATTTTCCGGATACGGATCCCGCCTATAAGGGAATCAGCAGCATTCTGCTTTTGCAGAAAGTAGGGGAACTGCTGGAAGAGCACTGCTTTCTAATTGAAAATATCGATGTGACGATCATCGCCCAGGCGCCGAAGATGCGCCCGCACATCGACCAGATGCGCCAAAACATGGCGGATGCGCTCAAAATCGACGTATCGCAGATCAATGTAAAGGCGACGACCGAGGAAGGACTTGGCTTTACCGGAGCCGGAGAGGGTATTTCTGCGCAGGCGATCTGTCTGTTAAACAGTCCGATGGGACTCTACGACCAGAATGTGACCAGCGGCTGCGGCGGCTGCGGCGGTTGTGGCGTACAGTAAGTCCGCCTGTCGCATGGCGCAATCTTTGTAAAGTGACGGGAACGTTGGGGCAGCTGTCAAAGCTGGCATCGGAGCCCTCGCCCGCTGCATAAAATAAGAAAAGGGGACACTGTCCTACTCAGCGCAGGCGGAACAAAAACACCGGCAGCCCTTGACAAAGAGAAGAAAATTTTTTATCCTAATTATAGTTGTGCAGATACTTCGGAAAGTTGCGAATCGCCAAAGCCGGAGCATCTGCGATATCGCTGAAATGAACAGATTGGAAAATGCATGGAACGGAAAGAGTATGCAGATAGACGGCGCCAGAGAGGGAATGCCATTGGCTGAGAGCAGTCCCCGCAGGTCTGTGCAGAAAGTGCATCCGGGAGCAGATTCTGCGAAGCCGACGGCATGAGCAGAGTACGAATTGCGCACGTTACGCGCCTGAGGGCAGGATTTGGAATCCTGAAACAGAGTGGAACCGCGGAATTTTTCGTCTCTAGGCTACAGAGGCGAAAAATTCCTTTTTTTATGACAATAGAAGGTTCACAGAGCGTGTATTCTATTGTATATTGCAAAGCAATGCTCCAGAGTCCGTGCATACACGAGACGTTGGGAACTGCTGTGATTATTCGAGAAAAGGGAAAGGAGAGTTTCGGATATGGGAATCATCGGAAATGTAAAAGAAGAGATCCGGCTGATCAGAGAGCGGGATCCGGCGATTCATTCTTCCATGGAAGTTTTTTTATATCCGAGTTTCCGGGCGATGCTGCACTACCGTGTGGCGCATAAACTGTATCTGTCCGGGCATTATTTCCTGGCGAGATGGATTTCACAGCGCGCGGTGCGCAAAACCGGCATTGAAATCCATCCGGGTGCGAAAATCGGAAAAGGCTTCTTTATCGACCACGGAAACGGCGTTATCATTGGAGAAACCGCAGAGATCGGCAATAATGTGACCCTGTATCAGGGTGTGACACTGGGCGGAACCGGAAAGGAGCAGGGAAAGCGCCATCCGACTGTCGGCGATAATGTCATGATCAGCGCGGGCGCGAAGGTGCTTGGATCCTTTACAATTGGGGAAAATTCCAAGATCGGTGCGGGAAGCGTCGTGCTTTCAGCGGTGCCTCCCAACTCTACGGTAGTCGGTGTCCCGGGCAGAGTGGTGCGCCGGTACAATCAGCCGCTTCCGCGGGAAACTCTGGATCAGGTGCATTTACCAGATCCGGTGCGGGAGGACATCATGACGCTGCAGAAAGCAAACAGCGAGCTGATCAACCGGGTTCTCGAGCTGGAAGTGGAAGTGAAGCGCCTGGAAAAAGAAAAGGCATCGAAAAACAATACGAAAGGAAACGAAAAACAGCATGAAAATTTATAATACATTGACAAAGAAAAAAGAAGAATTTGTACCGATCGAGCCCGGAAAGGTACGCATGTATGTATGCGGTCCGACCGTTTACAACTTTATCCATATCGGAAACGCGCGTCCGATGATCGTGTTTGACACCGTGCGCCGCTATATGGAGCATAAGGGCTACGAGGTAAACTATGTCAGCAACTTCACCGACGTGGACGATAAAATCATCAAAAAAGCGGTAGAAGAGGGCGTAGATGCGAATGTCATTTCCGAACGCTATATTGCAGAGTGCAAAAAGGATATGGCTTCCTTAAATGTCCGTCCGGCAACAACCCATCCTCAGGCTACACAGGAGATCTGCGGCATGGAAGAGATGATCCGCACGCTGATCGAAAAAGGCTATGCCTATGCAGCGGAAGATGGCACGGTTTACTACCGTGTCAGAAGCTTCAAGGATTACGGCAAGCTTTCCCACAAAAATCTGGATGACTTAGAGGGCGGCAAGCGTTCCCTGCTGGTTTCCGGTGCAGACCAGAAGGAAGATCCGCTGGATTTTGTCCTCTGGAAGCCCAAAAAAGAGGGCGAGCCTTTCTGGAAATCCCCGTGGTGCGATGGCAGACCGGGCTGGCACATTGAGTGCTCCGTCATGAGCAAAAAATATCTGGGGGATGAAATTGACATCCATGCAGGCGGCGAAGACCTGATTTTCCCGCATCATGAAAACGAAATTGCGCAGTCCGAGGCTGCAAACGGAAAACCCTTCGCACATTATTGGATGCATAATGCCTTTTTAAATATCGACAACCACAAGATGAGCAAATCTGCGGGCAATTTCTTTACCGTCCGCGATATCGTTGCAAAATATGATCCGATGGTGCTGCGCTTCTTCATGCTTTCCGCCCACTACAGAAGCCCCTTAAATTTCAGCGCAGAGCTGATGGAGGCCGCTGCAAACAGCCTGGAAAGAATCCGCACTGCAGTTGCTACTCTGCAGTTTAAGGCGCAGAACGCAGAAGACAGCGAGCTGACAGAGCAGGAGAAGGAGCTTCTTGCACAGGCAGCAGGATTTGAAGCGAAATTTGATCAGGCGATGGACGATGATTTCAACACCGCGGATGCAATCGCAGCGATCTTCGAACTGGTAAAATTTGCCAACACCTGCGGTGATGCAGAGCACACCAAGGCATTCTGGGAGGCTCTGAAAGAAAAGATCACAACCCTCAGCGATGTCTGCGGTCTGATCGTAGAGAAAAAGGAAGAGCTGCTGGATGCAGACGTGGAGGCTCTGATTGAAGAGCGTCAGGCTGCCCGCAAAGCGAAAAACTTCGCGCGCGCAGATGAAATCAGACAGCAGCTTCTGGATAAGGGCATCGTGCTGGAGGATACCAGAGAGGGCGTAAAATGGAAGAGAGCCTGAGCCTGCTTGGCGCAATCCGGAAGAAATTTGTATGCGATCGGGTGGACATCCGGACCTATTCTCCGCTGACACTGGCGTTTGTCGGGGACTGCATCTATGATCTGGTCATCCGCACGATCGTTGTGGAGCGTGGCAATACTGCACCCGGCGTCCTGCATACCAAAAAGAGCTCCATCGTAAAGGCGCAGGCGCAGGCAGCACAGGCGGATGCGCTGATGGAGGAGCTGACTGCAGAAGAGCAGGCAGTTTACCGCAGAGGGCGGAACGCCCATTCCCATTCGGCAGCCAAAAATGCATCGATCGGGGATTACCGCAAGGCGACCGGATTGGAAGCACTGTATGGATTTTTATACCTGACCGACCAGACCGACCGGCTGCTTGGGCTGATTGCGAAAGGGCTGGAGCTGACCGGGCAGCAAATATGATCAAATAGGAGAGCACGCAGATGCGTTATGAAGAATTTACAATAGAAGGCAGAAATGCGGTGATCGAGGCGTACCGGGCGGGGCGTCCGATCGACAAGCTATTTATTCTGGACGGCTGCCAGGACGGACCGATCCTGACGATCAAGCGGGAAGCAAAGGCGAAACAGACGCCTGTTAAATTTGTAACAAAGGAGCGTCTGGATCAGCTTTCCGAAACTGGAAAGCATCAGGGTGTCATCGCCTATGCAGCGGCTTACGAATATGCGACCGTGGAAGAGATTCTGGACAATGCCCGTCAAAAAGGCGAAGCACCGTTCTTATTTTTACTGGATAATATCGAAGACCCGCACAACCTCGGTGCGATTATCCGAACCGCCAACCTGGCGGGCGCACACGGCGTGATCGTTCCCAAAAACCGGGCGGCAGGGCTGACGGCGGTTGTGGCAAAAACCAGTGCAGGAGCATTAAACTTTACTCCGGTGGCAAGGGTGACGAACCTCGCAAAGACCATCGAGGAACTCAAAAAAGAAGGCATTTGGTTTGTCTGTGCAGATATGGGCGGCACGACGATGTACGATCTGAATTTAAAAGGACCGATCGGACTTGTTATCGGCAATGAAGGAGAGGGTGTTGGACGGCTTGTGAAGGAAAAATGTGACATGATCGCATCCATTCCGATGAAAGGCGACATTGATTCCCTGAATGCTTCTGTTGCAGCCGGTGTTCTGGCTTATGAAATTGTACGTCAGCGCCTTGGCTGATGTTGGACAGGAAAACAGCTGGAAGTATGAAAAATTACGAAGAATATCAGGACGAAGAACTGATCCGGAGGCTGCGGGACGGCGATGGCAGCGTCATGGATTATCTGATGGAAAAATATAAGGATCTGGTGCGGAGAAAAGCGCGCTCCATGTACCTTCCGGGCGCGGATCAGGAGGATCTGATCCAGGAGGGGATGATCGGGCTGTTCAAGGCGGTGCGGGATTATGAAAAAGACAGGGACGCGTCTTTTTCCACCTTTGCAGACCTTTGTATTTCCAGACAGATTTATACGGCAGTAGAGGCGGGCGCACGCAAAAAGCATGCGCCCTTAAATCATTATGTCTCATTGAGCCAGCCGGAAGATCGGGATGAGGACAAACAGGCGTATGAGCCGGAGGATGTCTGGGAAAAAAGCCCGGAAGAGCTTGTCATCGATCAGGAAAATACGAGGCTTTTGGAAGAAACGATTGAGCAGGAGCTGACGCCGTTAGAAAAGCAGGTCATGGATCTGCACCTGACCGGCATGGGCTACCGGGAGATCGCAAAGGTGCTCGGCAGAGATGGAAAAAGCACGGATAACGCCCTGCAGCGCAGCCGCGGAAAGCTGCGTCGGGCGCTGGATAAAAAGACGGAGCAGGAAAAGGAAGTGCTGCGCCCGTCTAAAGGAGAGGAATAGAGATATATGACGGAAAATCTGTTTTTGCAGGATCAGGCGGTTTCCTTTCACAGACCCTATCCTGCGTCCCTGACTGCGCTGCACGAAAAACAGCCGGAGCAGGGAATTTTTTATCGACAGGATGGAACGCCTTTTTTGAAGCTCTGGATGAAAAATGCCTGCGACGTAAAGATCGTCATCGGACAGGATACCTATATCCTGCTGGAGGTGGAGCGCAATCTCTGGGAGGTGAAGCTGCCGCTGGAACCTGGCTTTTATTATGCTGCACTGTATGTGGATAGTGTCGAGATCGTAAGTCCCTATCTTCCCATCGGCTACGGGTATTCCAGACCGTGCAATTATCTGGAAATCGGGCCAGCCATGGAAGCGTGCCGTTTAAAGGATGTTTTACACGGGAGCATCCGGCATGAATATTTTTATTCGGAAGTGACGGGGCAGACGGAAAGCTGTCTGGTGTATGCGCCGCCTGGATATGACCGGGATCAGCTGCGGCTTCCGGTGCTGTATCTGCAGCATGGTTTCGGCGAAAATGAGGGAAGCTGGGTCTGGCAGGGAAGAATCGGCTGGATGATGGACAACTTTCTTTCCGAGAAAAAAGTCACGCCGATGCTGATCGTCATGGCGGACGGGATGATGTCCGAGGACGGAGATCCGGAGAAAAAAATCATTCCGTCGCTGTTCACGAAATTTCTGACGCAGGATCTGATGCCGTATGTAGAGGCGCATTACCGCGTACTGACGGGACGGGAAAACTGCGCGATCGCCGGGCTTTCGATGGGGTCGATGCAGGCGGCCATGGCAGCGTTTTCCTATCCGGAAAAATTTGCCTGGATCGGGCTTTTTTCCGGCTTTCTGCGCAATTATATCGGCGTGGAGGAAATCGCGGACAGCCATTTGATGCAGGCGTTTGCGGACGTAGAGGCGTTCAATCAGAATACGAGGCTCTTGTTTCGTGCGATGGGGCGTGAGGATTCTTTCTTTACGTGGTTTATGCAGGAGGATCAGCTCTGCGAGGACTACGGCTTAAAACAGGTGCGCAGAGTGTACGACGGCGGACACGACTGGAATGTGTGGAGAAAGTGCGCGGCAGAATTTTTGCCGATGCTGTTTCGGACACAGGAAATAAGGTAAAGAATGGCTTCGCGGACGTTTGTGCGCCGCGAGTCGCAATACGTGAAGGTGGACGTACAGTAGGATCAGGTACAGTTGCTACAATCATCGAGTAATACAATCTGAATATAGATTTGTTATCGCAAGATAACGTTGTGTCCAAACGTAAGATACCCGTAGAACTTCGGTTCTACGGGTTTTTCTGTATCTTAAAGAGAGAATGATTTGAAAAATTATAAGTAGAGAAATAGCGAAATATTTATCAGCAAGATAAAATACAGATAAATTTAAAATTGAAAAATAAGACCAGTGGTGCCAAAACGGTGCCCAAAAAGAAACTCCTGCGAATGTTTGCCATTCACAGGAGTGATTTTTTACCAACCTTTAATCTGCTTGATCTGTTCAGCACGTTTCGGATCTCGATGATATTGCAGTTTCAGACGGATTGTTTCTACAACTTCCTGTCTGGCTTCATCATCAAGCTGATAGAATGATGTAAGTAGATTATCTACATCAGGCATACTATTTTTGCCAAAAAGATACATCAACGGATACATAGAATTTTTTAAGTAAGTCTTTACACGACTTGCGTCTAAGGCTCCGTTCAAACCGTCTGGAAGTGTAGGATAAATCTCTTCTTCCTTAATTGTGTCAGAAAATGGACTGGCAGAACATATCTCATTCACATCAATTTGCAATTCGTTTGCAAGTCTTAAAGCAAAATCAAATCGAATATTGGAATCTTTTTGAATGATTGAATATAAGGTTGTAGCACTGATTCCAGTTGCTTTTGCAATTTTACGGACATTTATAAGTGGTTAAGAGATCTGATGTATGCGTAGAAAATGGAAAATATGTTACAAATAAAACGAGAATTTGAACTCGAAATTTGGAAAAAATAATGAAAATAACTTGACATTTGAAAATAAGAGATGTATTTTTAAGATAAATTCAATAAACGGGAGGTGGATAAAAATGTTTAATCTTGAAGAATTGAGCTTGGAGTTTGTAGAGATTTCTGAATTAAAAACCTCTAAGAACTTATTTGGACCAGTTATGTACGGAACAGGTGTGAGAATGTAGTTTGTAGAAAAGACTTGCTCTATGTAAAAAGAAATATAGAGTAGGTCTTTTTTATTTAAAAAGGATTATAGGAGAGAATATATGAATAAATTAACTACAGCTGTATGGGAAATAACAATGGGTTGTAATATGCGTTGTAAACATTGCGGTTCAAGTTGTGCAGAAGCGCTACCCGATGAGTTGAATACATCAGAAGCTCTTGAGGTGTGTGACCAATTAAAAGATTTGGGATTAAAAGTTATTACATTATCTGGAGGGGAACCTACGACACGTAGTGACTGGCATATTATTGCGAAAAGATTAGTAGATAATGGCATAATAACAAGTATTATTACAAATGGTTGGTTGATTGATGAAAACTTTATTCATAATGCGATAACATCAGGAATTAGAAGTGTCTGTTTAAGTATTGATGGTCTTGAAAAAACTCACGATTTTATACGGAGATCGGGATCATTCAATAAAAGTATTAAAGCATTGAAAGAATTAAGAAAAAATAATATTTCGACATCAGTAATAACTTCAATAAATAAAGAAAATATATGTGAATTGGAAGAACTATATCAATTATTAAGTGATTTGGGAGTTAATAGTTGGCAGTTACAGATTGCATTACCAATGGGGAATTTTGCAAAACGCCCAGAATGGCTTATAGAACCTCAAGATATTCTTTCTATTATTGATTTTGCATATAATAAAATTGGAGGTAAGTTGTTAATTGTTTTGGCAGATTGCATAGGTTATTATAGCAATAAAGATATAAAAGTAAATGAGAATTTTCTTAATGATAATTGGTCTTGGACAGGTTGTGGAGCAGGAAAGCATGTAATTGGTATTCTGCATAATGGAGATATTGTTGCTTGTACTTCTATTAGAGATAAAACATTAGTAGCGGGAAATATTCGTGAAAAATCTTTAAAGTCGATTTGGGAAAGTCCGGACTCTTTTAAGTGGAATAGAAATTTTGATAGTAGTAAGTTAAAAGGATTTTGCAGAGAATGTCGTTATACAGAACGATGCTTAGGAGGATGTAGTAATAGTCGTTATTGCATTAACGGCTCATTTGAAAGTGAAAATAGATACTGTGCATATAATGTTGAAATGAAAAAATGGAAAAAATATTTGGAATCACTTAATGATATATCAGAAATTGATAATGTTATAGAAAAAGCAGCGGCTTTAAAACATCAGGATCTTTATAAGATAGCTTGCGAAATTAAACAATCTAAATTATGATTAGAGAGGTAACAAATATGAATAAACATGAGTTATATCATAACCACAATTATGTTTATCTGCTGACTTCTAATATTATTAACCGCTGTGGTGATTCATTAGATACAATACTTTTTACATGGTTGGTATATTTACTTACAAATAGTGCAGGGTGGTCTGCGATTATTTTTGGTATTAATCAAGCTACTTCTGTAATTATTCAACCATTTATAGGTCCATTAGTCGAGAATATGAATAAAAAGAAAGTGTTAGTACTTTCAGATATAGCTCGAGTTCTGTTAGTTTTGTATATATTATATGTATATACACAAAACATGCTTTCACCATTAATATTGGTTTTTATGACAATATCCATTTCATTAATAGAAGCATTTCATATGCCAGCAGGGGTAGCAGTTATTCAGCATGTACTTCCTAATGAACATTATGATAAAGGTGTAAGTGTCAATGTGTCTTGTACCAAAATAGCAGTATTAGTTGGAACTGGCTTGTCAGGCATAGTGATTAGTTCATTTGGAATAGGTATTTCTTTAGCGATAGATGCTTTGATATTTTTAATATCAGCGTTGCTTATAGTAAAAATAGAATTTTCTGTTCAAGAAGAAAAGAAGACAAACCGAATAATTGGCAGAGAATATTTAATTTCGCTTAGAGATGGATTTAGTTATGTATTTGACCATAAGAAGCTATTAAAACTATGTTTTTTATGTATTCTAATTAATTCAGCAGTGGTTCCATTTGATGCACTGCTCGCCCCGATTGCAAGAGAAATGTTTAGTGGAGATGCCAAAATTGTTTCATTACTAAGTGTAAGCGTAACTATTGGTACTATTTTGGGATCATTGACTTTTGCAAAAATGAAAGAGGAGAAAAAAAATAATACACTTGTTACATTTTGTGGAATTGTTTTAGGTGTATACTATGTTTTTATTGCATTTGTTTCAAAATATATTGCAAATCCTATAACTCAAAAATTACTGTTGCTAATCGGTTCGATAATAATTGGTGCAGCATTGGGATTAATGATTACTTATGTACAAGTGAAATTTGTAAAAGAAGTTACTAAAGAATATATAGGACGTGTTTCTGCAATTCGATTTTCACTTACATACGCATGCGCGCCAGTGGTATCTTTTGTGATTAGTATTATATACAAAGTTACTGTTGTTGATACAAGTTCACTTTTTGTGGGATTTGGTATTGTAATAATAATTCTTTTTCTTTTGGCAAATAAGATTACGTTTTCTCCTTTGAAGAAAGGCGATAAAAGTTATTAGAAATTATTTATATGAAAAACTGGCTGCTTTTTGGCTATAAATTAAAGCTGATAGAGAAGAGTATAAACAACAGAAGAGAAGCTTTTTGACTGAGGCTTCCGGTGCCAAAACGGTGCCAAGAAATCAGGCAAATAAAAATAAATAGTACAAATCAGTCGTTTTTCACTGTATTTTGGAGAGAAAACCATAAAAAATATGAGGTAAAATGATATTAAAGTATCGTGAAGGTGGACGTACAGTAGGATCAGGTACAGTTGCTACAATCATCGAGTAATACAATCTGAATATAGATTTGTTATCGCAAGATAACGTTGTGTCCAAACGTAAGATACCCGTAGAACTTCGGTTCTACGGGTTTTTCTGTTGTCTGGAAATATATAAAAGGTAAGCGCTTAATTTCTGGGTAACTTTTCACTGGCTATTTTGTAGTCCATAATGATGATAGGAAATAGATTTTTACTCCATTCCGTTGATAGGAGATAGAAATTCACTACACATGGAGGTTTCATTATGGCTGACAAACGTGCCCCAGGGCGTTCCCTGGATGAATGGATGAAACTGGTGACTGAGTGCAGGCAGAGCGGTCTGACGGATGCGGCATGGTGTACTGAGCACGGGATCTCTCCCAGTTCTTTTTACAATGCGGTTACGCGTCTTCGTAAAAGAGCCTGCCAGATACCGGATCCGGTTGGAAAAGCCAATACCCTTGACTTTACATAACAAAATCCCTAAAAACCATGTGGACACAGAGTGAAATCTGGATTTTCCACCACAAATCACCATTTGCACACCGTAATACACCGGTCTGATATCAATAGAATGCACGCTCTGCGAGCATTCTATTGTCATGAACTAAAAAGCACCTCAGATTCCTCTGAGATGCTTGAAAAGCTGCTGACGGGAATCGGACCCGTGACCTCCGCACTACCAATGCGACGCTCTACCGACTGAGCCACAGCAGCATATGAAATTGTAGCAGTCACTGTTAGATATCTTATCAGACAAAAACGAATCTGTCAATAAGAAACTGCTTTATTCTGTTCTTTAAAAGAAACAGAAGAGCTGCTGACGGGAATCGGACCCGTGACCTCCGCACTACCAATGCGACGCTCTACCGACTGAGCCACAGCAGCTTATGAAGTGTGATACACCTTGTGTTTCACAGCGAATAAAATTCTATCATAAAATAAGCATTGTGTCAATTAGAAAAATGTAATTTTTGGAGATTTTTTGTTCTTTTATCTGCATTGTATTTCCGAAGGGACAGGGCTATAATCAGGACAATGAAATAATACCTGAAAAAGGGGAAAAGGGAGGGGTTATCATGAAACTGGTAACATTTAATATCCGCTGTGATTTTGGGCAGGACGGGGAGAACAATTTTGAATACCGCAAGGATTTGATTTTAAAGAAAATCGCGCAGGAGAAACCTGATATGATCTGCTTTCAGGAAGTGCTGCCGCATATCGCAAAATGGCTGAAAGAAAACCTGACAGAGTATTATGTAATCGGCTGCGGACGCAGCCCGGAGCTGAGAGACGAGCAGGTCAGCATCGCATACCGCAAGGATCGCTTAAACCTGATGGAGATGCAGTCTTACTGGCTGTCTGAGACGCCTTATGTGCCTGCATCCCGCTACGCAGAGCAGAGCATTTGCCCGAGAATCTGCAACGAAGCGCTGTTTGAGGATCTGGAAACCGGCAAGGTATTCCGTATTGTAAACACCCATCTGGACCATATCGGCGCACAGGCGAGAATCCTGGGGCTTCGTCAGATTCTGGAAAAATTAAAAACCGAGCAGCTTTATCCCGATGCACCTACGATGATCACCGGTGATTTCAATGCAGAGCCGCAGGACCCGGAATTCGAAATTTTAAAAGAGTATCCGGAATACACCAATGTAACCGAGCATATCGGCATCACCTATCACGGCTTCACGGAAGAAGATCATCCCTGCAGCATTGATTTTCTGCTGGTGAAGGGCGACATCAAGACCGGCGAGCCTGTGAAGTGGACAGACAAAGAGGGCAACGTATGGCTGTCCGATCATTATCCGGTTTGTGTGGAAGTGGAGTAAAGATGTTGTTGGGGTCAAAAAGTATTTTGACCCCTTTGATACCGGATTGCTCCGTGCGTAGCACTTGACATAAACTCGTTATGCGCAAAAAGCGTGCGTAGAAATAGAAATGAGAGGAAAAGATAAAAGGATTTTGCAGAGCCGGGCGCAGTAAAATTTGATAGAAATGCAAAATAATCGGAGGCATTATTATGGCAGAAAAAATCGTCGGACTAATATCGTGTCTTTTATGCGCGGTTCCGTTTTTGATTATCGGGATCTTTGAAAAAAACAGCAAAGAACCTATCACTTTCTGGAGTGGAGATAAAACGTTAAAATCGAAGGTAAAAGATGTCACGGCTTACAATCTGGAAATGGGGATGCTGTATCAAAAGTGCGCGTTCGCATTTATGCTTTCCGGAATCTGCTGCCTGATTTCGTTAGGCGTTGGGATTGTGATGCTTGTTTTGGACTGCACGGCAGGGGTTTATCTGATGTATCGAAGCTATAAAAGAATTCTGGAACGGAATTCGTAATTGACAGCGCCTGCAGGAAAGCGATGGCTCAAATACATGACCGCCAATACGTTGCATACCTGCGCAATGAGGGGCGAATTGTCAGATCCTAAAACCGTCCGATCCGGTGAAAATCAGACGAAAATAGAGAGCGCCCGCTTACGCTGTGTTTTTCACAGAATAAGCGGGCGTTTTTGAAATGTCGCTGTCGCAGCGTAAAGCAGCGTTTTAAAAGCTGTTTTCCAAAGAACCTCAATCCCTGTAAAGAACCGGGCTGACGCAGAGCAGTCCTTCGATTGCAGGAAGCGCGTCGATTTCTTTCAGCTGCCCGGCAGCAGAGCTGGCATCCGCAGTATTGCTGCAGGATGTCGAAGCTGCGGCAGCGTTGACGCAGGAATCCGAGGTAGCTTCATACAGCAGCGGAATAATCGGATCGGTTCCGGAGAGCTGGTTGAGGGAAACGCGTACCGGTTTGTCGAGGGAAACGCTCGTTGTGAATGTTTTGTCTTTTCCTTTTAAAACGACCTGAGCTGTTTTTGGAACAGCAAATCCGGTTTTGTGGGCATCTGTAAACGTCAGAAGCAATTCGTTTGTTTCCGGGAGAACCTCCGTCAGCAGCAGAGCGCCTTTGGAGACCCAGGTGCGGTGCGTGTGAATGGCGGTATCGAGCTCGGAAGCGATGTTGCCGCCGTTTTTGCCTTCGATGTAGGTTGCATAGCAGCCTGCCAGCTTCGCACGGTTGTGTAAGTCCATGCCGCTGGTTGCGGTGATTTGATAGCCTGAAAAAATCAGGGACATCCAGAGATTCGTGCCGCGTTCATTTACTTCGTGGAGCGGTTCCGGATTGTTGAAAATCTCGATAAAGTCAACCTTTGAGTAGTCCGAGATGGTCATTTCAAAGCGGCAGCCGCGGGCAAAAGGATCGCCATAGGAAAACGGATGCGCGATGCCGACGAGCGCGCCTTTTTCGCGGGCAGCTTCGAACAACAGCTCGGGACGGTGCTGGTCGATCGAGTTCCAGGGAACATATTTTGAGAGGTTTAAGCAGAGGATATGCCCGAAATAAGTCGTATATTCCATGCCGCGGATCAGGCTGATCGGATAATGCTTTTCTTCCAGCAGCTGTTCGATCTTTTTCTGACCGGAGGTGGTGTTGTGGTCGGTGATGGCGAAGGCATCGACATGGTCGGCTGCCAGATATTCCGTCAGCTCCTGACAGGTTAAGCTGCCGTCGGATTCGACAGTGTGGTTGTGCAGCTCAAGGCGTTTGAAGCGGGTGGATGCAGTGACGGTATTACCAGCAGAAGAACTGCCAGTGGTGCTCGAATCGCCAGCCGTGGCAACAGCGGAGGCAGGAGCACTCTCAGCTTCGCACGAGGTGTCAGCGCTCTCGGCAGCATTCGAAGCCCCCGTATTTCCCGCTGCAGTCTTTACCGTATCCATTAGATTAAAGTTCGGTGCGATTACACCCTGTCCGACCGGATGTCCGGAAACGGTCAGCGTGTACTGCGTGTTGTCCAGCAGCACGTTGAAAACAAGGACGGTCACTTTTAAAACGCCGGAAAAGGTGTCCTGTGCCAGACAGCCGTCGCTTGTGAATTCTTTTGTGTATAACATGTGGCGGTCCGTCAGCTGGCGGTGGATGCAGCCGATGAAATTGTCGTTTAATTCCGCCATTGTGTGAATTTCTGTTTTCATTTCGTGCAGAATGGTCTGCCTGAACTCCTCGACGGGATAGGTTGGGGCGTCGTATTTTGCAGTGCAGAGCGTCTGAAGTCTGTCAATGAGCTCAGGCGTAACGTCGCTTTCACTGTAGAGCCGCTTGTCAAAGCTAAAATGAATGTCCAGCTCGTCATAGACCTGATCGAGGCTGATGGTGTAGGTGATCTGTCCTACAAAGCCTGCGTCCAGCATGCCGCCGACGCGGTAAATTTGTTGATAATTCTGATCGGTTGTCATACGTTCCTCTCCAAAATGTATAGTTGCAGTCAGACGCTTCCAAGACAGATGCGGAAGCGTGTCAGCTCGGCGCTTAGCGCAGCGGAATCACCATGTTCCAGGTTCTGGAAAACTGGTAGGGTGCAGGACCTTCCCCGGTTGCCAGAAACAGATGCGTGGGATGGTTATTTTCATCAAGCAAAAAGTAAGGGCGTTCGCAGTTTGCCTGATCGGACTGTCTGCCATCGGACCAGGTAACATGGCGGGAGTAAACGACAGGATTTTCGGCGAATTCCCAGTGAATGCAGTCGGCGCTTTCAGCGTACAGGCCTGCACCCCAGATGCCGCTGATGCCGGGACCTCCGTTTTTGAAGTCGTCTTTGATCAGCAGGCGGAATTTTCCGTCCTCGTACCACAGGTACGGATCTTCCAGATGGATGTTCGGGTCCTCGAAATTAAAGATCGGGTCGTCCAAAATCCGTTCAAACGGACCATCCGGGCGGGGCGCTTTTGCGACACCGATTTTTAATGGACCGTCTGCGAAGGAACGCGATTTGTAGAGCATGTAAGTCGTGCCGTCGGGCTGGATCGCGACGGCAGGATTGGTCGTTGCAGTGCAATCCCAGTGGGAGCAGTCTCTGGGAGAAATCAGCGGCTCATCGCACCGCGTCCATGGACCAAAAACAGACGGTGCGGTTGCAAGACCGATTCGTTTGCGGTTCCAGACCTCGGTAAAACGCGAGCTGTCCACCTCGTCACCGGGACCGGGAATCGGACCGCCGAAGGTCGTCCCCATATAATAAAGGTAGTAGGTTTGGTTCCATTTGCGGATGTACGGATTGTGCACGTTCATGCCGTCAAAAAAAGTGCGTCCCCGGCGTCCGAGCACGACCTCCTGAAAGGTATAGGGACCTTCCGGATTTTTGCTGGAAGCCCGGACGATTTCGCAGTTAAACAGCCAGTTTGCACCAAAGCCGAGATCTTTCGGCCAACGGGACGCAAACATGTGATAGGCTCCGTCTTCCCCCTGTACGACGGAGCCGCACCAGATCCAGTAGTCCGGGTCGGAATAACCGCCGCCGACCGGAGCCGGCAAAAGCGCGTTCTGATAAGGATTCTGTACCATATTCTTTTTTATAAAACCTCCCCTTGAAATTCTGAATAATCTGTCCGGGTTTGACAGAAGTTTGAACCCGGCTTTTCTTTAGCGTATAGAGAATTTTTGGAAAAGTCAAGGGATTGTCTGCCCTGAGATGCTTTTGATTTTTCCGGTGCTTTATGGTATGCTGAAAAAGAATGAAAAATAGAGATGGAGGGGACTATGAAGGGAAAAAATGGGACGTCTATGTTTACGGCGATGTAAATATAGACCTTGTTGTTCCGGGCGTTTCCAGTCTGCCAAAGCCCGGGCAGGAGGATGAAGTGCCGGTTATGGATACCTATGTAGGCGGCGGCGCGGCGCTGTTTGCGCTCGGCATTGGAAAGCTCGGTCTGCATCCGGTATTTCAGGGAGAGGTCGGGGACGACTGTTACGGGGAGCTGATCCGCAAAGAATTTGCCGCAAAAAATATCGACGACAGTCTGCTTGGGACGAGCAGGACGGAAAAAACCGGTATTTCGATCAGTTTTACCAATGAAAAGGATCGGTCGTTTCTGACGTATCGCGGCACGAACGCGGGAATTTCCATCGACAAGGTGGATATCGAGGGCGTGAAAAACGCTTCGCATATCCATATGACAGGCTATGAGGGAAGCAAAAACCACGCGGCGTATCTTTCTTTATTAAAACGCGTCAAAGCAGAGACAGAAGCGACTGTCTCGTTCGATCTGGGCTGGGATCCAACCGGGGAATGGAATCCTCAGATCAAGGAGCTGTTTCCGTATATCGACGTGCTGTTCATGAATGAGACGGAAGCGATTCACTATGGCAGGACGAAGACCGCACAGGAAGCGGCACGGGAGTTTGCGAAGGATTGCGACAGGGTGGTCATCAAGCTTGGCAGCAGCGGTTCTCTTGCAATCGAAAACGGAAAAGAGGTCTTTCTCCCGGCGTACCGGGTAAAGGCTGTGGATACGACTGGCGCAGGGGATTCGTTTAATGCGGGCTTCGTATACGGATTTCTGACCGGAAAAGGTCTGGAAGAATGTCTGGCCTGCGGCAATGCCTGCGGCGCGTTAAACGTGACAGCGTACGGCGGCAACACCGGATTTCCGGACAAAGAGGGACTGAAGGAATTTATGGGAAAAAAGAAAGGGGAAGAAACAAAATGAAAATCGCAGTTATCGGGGGAGCTGGCGTCAGAACCGTCATTTTTATCAACGGCCTGCTGGCAAGATACAAGGCACTTCATATTGACGAGGTAGCGCTCTATGACATCAATCAGGAGAAACAGCAGATCATCACAAAGCTGTGCCGCCATGTGGTAAACAGAAATCACAAGGATCTGATTGTAACGGAATCTGCGGATGTGCGTAAGGTATTGCAGGACGCGGATTATGTGGTAACAACGCTGCGCGTCGGCGGCGACCATTCCCGTGTTATGGATGAAACAATCGCATTAAACGCAGGCGTAATCGGACAGGAAACGACCGGTGTCGGTGGATTTTCGATGGCAGTGCGCACGATTCCGATTTTGCTGGAGTACTGCAGGCTGATTAATGAAATTGCACCGAACGCATGGATTTTCAATTTCACGAACCCGTCCGGTCTGGTGACACAGGCGTTAAAGAGCGCAGGCTATGAAAAGGTGATCGGCATCTGCGATGCGCCCAGCAGCACAAAATTCCGTATGGCAGCAAAGCTCGGCGTGGATGAAAAAGACCTGTATGTGGAATTCTTCGGATTAAATCATCTTTCCTGGATTCGCAGCGTGAAGATCAGGGACGAGGAGATTCTGCCCAGGCTCCTTGCGGACGACGCATTTTTAAAGAGCATTCAGGAATTTTCCATGTTTGATCCCGATTTGTTGCGGATGATCGGATTTTTGCCGAATGAATATCTCTACTACTATTATCATCGGGAAAAAGCGCTTGCCAATATCTTAAAATCCGGCGCGACCAGAGGTCAGACGATCGAGCAGGTCAACAAGCAGATGATGGAAGAGTTAAAGGCGATGGATATGGACGCCGATCCCGAAGGCGCACTGCAGATTTTCCTGTACTATATGCAGGTTCGTGAGAATTCCTACATGAGTATCGAATCCGGTCTTGCAAAGCGCCCGCTTCTGGAAAAAGGGCAACTGGAAGTGCCTGATGGCATGGGATATGCAGGCGTTATGCTTGACTGCATCGAGGGGCTGCAGAGCAAAGACGGACGCGATCTGGTGCTTTCCGTGGAAAATCAGGGAAGCATCCCCGGTCTTGAGGATCGTGATGTGGTGGAAGTTACCTGTCATGTGGATGAAACCGGGATTCATCCGGTGAGGGTGGAGGAAGTTCCGGAGCACTGCTATCTGCTGATGCGTCTGATTAAGATGTACGAAAAGGAAACCGTAGAGGCGGTACAGGAACAGTCCGAGGAAAAAGCGGTCCAGGCGCTGATGCTGCATCCGCTGATCAATTCCTACTCTCTTGCAAAAGAACTTGTTGCAGCTTACAGCCAGGCATACGGCGGACTATTCCATAAGGCATAAGGATGCACGAAAAGAGAACAAGGAGGAAGATACAACACAGGACATGCCCGCTCGAGGAGTGCAGGAGCGAAAGCTCCTGCCGCCTTTTTTTACAAAAAATTGACATGATTCTTAAAATATTGATATTGACGGAAAACGTTTTCTGATCTATGATAGGGGTGTATTTAGAAAACGTTTTCCAACAGAGAGGAGGAGAAAGCTTGGCATCCATAAAAGATGTGGCGAGACAGGCAGGCGTGGCGATCTCCACGGTGTCGAAGGTGCTAAACGGCTATGAAGGCGTCAGTGAAAGCACGAAAGACAAGGTAAATGCGGCGATCGAAGCGTTGAACTATACGCCCAATGCGGTTGCAGCAGCACTTTCCTCCAAACAGTTTGGGCGGGTTGCCCTGTTGTTAAAGCTGGAGGAAACAGTTGGCTGCGTGGATGAGATCAACCTGCAGTATCTTTCCGGCGCGATCCACCGGGCAAAGGAATTAAAGCTTGATGTGGTGACGCTGTTTTTTTCCATGGTAGCGGATATGGGACTGGATGAGCTGACCAGCTATTTAAAAGCTCAGAGCGTCGAAGGAATTATCGCATATGGGATGAATGAGGAAGATGAATTTCTAAGAGAGCTGATTGCGTCTGGTGCGTTTAAAATCGTGCTGGTTGACGCACCCTATCATGACAGGAATACGTCTTCGGTCTGGATTGACCAGAAAAATGCCCAGTACGAAATCGCAAAAAAGACGATCCTCGGCAATGAAAGCTGTACAAAGGTCCTTTATATCGCAGGGGATAAAAAGTCCTTTGTAACCGGAGAACGGATTGCAGGGATGAAGAAGCTGGCAGAGGAGCTTGCGCTGGAGCTGACCATCGAATACGGAGATTTCAGTGAGAAAAAAGCGAGGGAGCTGACCTTCTCTTATGCAGACAGAATGGATGTGTTTGTTTGTGCATCGGATCTGATGGCCATCGGCGCAATGCGGGCATTGATGGAGCTGGATGTGTTCCATCCGGTTTGCGGCTTTGACGGAATCCCGCTCATGAGCTATGCGGGCAAGCAGATGAATACGGTGCGTCAGGATTTTTATGGCGTGTCGGCTGCTGCGGTGGAAGAGGTTGACCGCCTGCTGCATCTGGAAGAGGGAAGAAACGTAGTGCTAGGATATGAACTGGTGCGGATGCGCTACCAGGACATTGTAGAGTAAACAATAGAATGCACGCTCTGCGAGCATTCTATTGTCATGAATCAAAAGTTGCCGCCAGGCGGCAGAAACGGAGGAAAGAATGAGACAGGAAGAAACGATCCGGAGAGAAATTCTGGAACAGAGAATTGACAGGGAGCTGGAAGCTCTGTCTGAGAAGCTCTTCGGCAAAAAGCTGGAGGATGCAAGCGATGAGCAGGTTTATGTTGCACTGCTGTATCTGGTAAAGGGACTGGAAGAGGCAACCGTACCCAACGACGGTGACAAGAAAATCTACTATATTTCTGCCGAGTTCCTGATCGGTAAGCTTTTGTCCAACAATCTGATCAATCTGGGAATCTATGAAAAAGTAGAAAGTGTATTAAAGAGCAAGGGCAAGGAGCTGTCCAGAATCGAAGAGATCGAGCCGGAACCGTCTCTTGGTAACGGCGGTCTGGGACGTCTGGCTGCCTGCTTTATGGATTCCATTGCAACCCTGGGTCTTCCCGGCGAAGGCATCGGCTTAAACTATCACTTCGGTCTGTTCAAGCAGGTATTTAAGGATCGCCTTCAGACCGCAGAAAAGAACGACTGGATCGAGAAGGATTCCTGGCTGAATAAAACCGATGTTTCCTTTGATGTCTTTTTCGGTGACAGAAAGGTAACCTCCCGTCTGTATGATATTGACGTAGTCGGCTACAACAATGGTGTCAATAAGCTGCGCCTGTTCGACATCGAGAGCGTAGATGAAAGCATCGTAAAAGAAGGTATCACATTTGATAAGGAAGCCATCGAAAAGAACCTGACCCTGTTCTTATATCCCGATGATTCCGATGAAGCCGGCAACCTGCTTCGTATTTATCAGCAGTATTTCATGGTCAGCAACGCTGCACAGCTGATCCTGATGGAGATGAAGGAAAAGCAGTACGATCTGAGAAAGATGTACGATTATGCAGTCATCCAGATCAACGATACCCATCCGTCCATGATTATTCCGGAGCTGATCCGTATCCTGGTAAACGATAAAGCGTTTACAATGGACGAGGCAATCGAGGTTGTCAGCAAGACCTGCGCATACACCAACCACACCATCCTGGCAGAGGCTCTGGAAAAATGGCCGCTGTCCTATCTGGAAAAGGTGGTTCCTCAGCTTGTTCCGATCATCAAGGAGCTGTCCGCTCGTGTTGCTGCAAAATACAGCGATCCGAAGGTACAGATCATCGACGATCAGAACCGCGTGCACATGGCTCACATGGATATCCACTACGGCTTCTCCGTAAACGGCGTTGCTGCGATCCACACCGAGATCTTAAAGGATACCGAGCTGCATGCATTTTATGAGATTTATCCTGAAAAGTTCAATAATAAGACAAACGGCATTACCTTCCGCAGATGGCTGCTTTCCTGCAACCGTGAGCTGGCTGCCCTGATTACCGAAAAGATCGGAACCGGCTATCAGAAGGATGCGATGGAGCTGGAAAAGCTGCTTGCATTTAAGGATGACGAGGAATTCTTAAACGATCTGGTAAAGATCAAAAGAGAGAAGAAAGAAGCACTTGTTGCTCATATCAAAGAGCACGAAGGCGAGGAATTAAATCCCGATTCCATTTTCGATATTCAGATCAAGCGTCTGCATGAGTACAAGAGACAGCAGATGAACGCACTGTATATCATCCACAAATATCTGGAGGTCAAAGGCGGTAAAAAGCCTGCCCGTCCGCTGACCTTTATTTTCGGCGCGAAGGCAGCTCCGGCTTATGTCATTGCACGGGATATCATCCATCTGCTCTTAGTCCTGCAGCAGATCATCAATAACGATCCGGATGTAAAGGACTACATGAAGGTTGTTATGGTAGAAAACTATAACGTAAGCTATGCAGAGAAGCTGATCCCTGCCTGCGATATTTCCGAGCAGATCTCTCTGGCTTCCAAGGAAGCATCCGGTACCGGCAACATGAAGATGATGTTAAACGGTGCGGTGACACTGGGCACAGCTGACGGTGCAAACGTTGAAATCCACGACCTCGTCGGTGATGACAACATCTATATCTTCGGCGAAAACAGCGAGCAGGTTATCGATCACTATGCAAAGGCAGACTACGTGTCCAGAAGCTTCTACGAGAAGAGCCCTGTGATCAAAGCAGCAGTGGACTTCATCGTAAGCGATCAGGCGCTGGCAGTTGGTCATAAGGAGAATCTGGAGCGCCTCTACAACGAGCTGCTGAATAAGGACTGGTTCATGACCCTGCTGGATCTGGAAGACTATATTGCAACCAAAGACCGTATGTTTGCAGACTACGAGGATCAGGAAAAGTGGAAACGCATGATGGTGGTAAATATCGCCAAAGCCGGATTCTTCTCTTCCGATCGTACTATCGCAGAATACAACCGCGATATTTGGAAATTAAAATAAGGATACCAGGGGAAAAAGGTCTAAGCACCCAGGGGCCTGCTCCTGGGTGGGGGAAAGACCTCTTGACCTGTCATACATGAGAAATCGGAGATTTCAAATGATGAAAAGGGCGAAAAGTCAGAAGAACGACTGTGCTTGCACGGGGGTTCTGATCTTTCGCCCTGCATGGCGTGACAAAACATATCGTTCAAAGGATGAGAGGAAAAAAGAATGAGAAGAAGCGGTGTTTTATTACCGGTTACCAGCCTGCCATCCCGATTCGGCATCGGAACCTTTTCCAAAGAAGCTTATGCTTTTGTGGATTTTCTGAAGGAAGCGGGACAGAAGCTGTGGCAGATCCTGCCCTTGGGACCCACTGGATATGGGGATTCTCCCTATCAGGCATTTTCTACCTTTGCGGGCAATCCCTACCTGATCGATCTCGAAGAGCTGATCGAAAATGGATGGCTGACAGAAGAAGAATGTGAGAATACAGACTGGGGCGGCAGCAAGTCCTATGTGGATTATGAAAAAATGTATCAGGGACGTTTTCCCCTGCTGCGCAAGGCATACCACAACAGCCATATCGCAGAGAATGCTGAATTTATTGCATTCTGCGAGGAAAATGACTGGTGGCTTTCTGATTATGCGTTGTTTATGGCGATCAAGGACAGTCAGGGCGGCGCAAGCTTCCTGGAATGGGACGCACCTTTAAAGCTGCGGGAGCCTGAAGCAATCAGACGCTGCAGACATGAGCTGTCCGATGAAATCTGCTTCTGGCAGTTTTTACAGTATTTATTTGCAAAACAGTGGCAGGCACTCAAGGCCTATGCCAATGGAAAAGGGATCTCTATTATCGGAGATATCCCGATTTACGTTGCACTTGACAGTGCAGATACCTGGTCTCATCCGGAGCTGTTCCAGCTTTCTGAGGGCTGTGTGCCCAAGGCAGTTGCAGGGGTTCCGCCGGATGCCTTTTCTGCCACCGGTCAGCTGTGGGGCAATCCTCTTTATGACTGGGAATATCACAAAAAGACCGGCTATGACTGGTGGATCTTAAGAATCGGTTACAGCTATCGCCTCTACGATATCGTCCGCGTAGATCATTTCCGTGGCTTTGAGGCATATTTCTCGATTCCTTACGGAGACGAAACTGCAGTCAATGGTCACTGGGAAAAGGGACCTGACTTCGAGCTGTTTGCAGCGATGAAGATGAAGCTGGGCAAAAAAGAGATGATCGCAGAGGATCTGGGTGTGATTACACCTCCTGTCCGCAAAATGATCAAAAAATGCGGATATCCGGGTATGAAGGTATTGCAGTTCGCATTTGATAGCTACGACAGCGAATACCTGCCGCACAATTATGATAAGAACTGTATTGTTTACACCGGAACCCATGACAACCAGACGACCCGCGGCTGGTACGAAGAAAACAACCGCAAGGTGCAGAAATACATTCGTGAGTACCTGAGGGTAAAAAGCGGTAAAGATGTGGTGGAAGCGATGATCGCAACAGCGATGTCCTCAACCGCAGGAACCGCAGTGATCCCGATGCAGGATTGGCTCGGACTCGGACGAGAAGCCCGCATGAACTTCCCGTCCACCCTTGGAGACAACTGGAAATGGCGCCTGACGGACGGACAGCTGACGGATGCACTGGCAGCACATATGAAGGACGTGACAGAGACCTATTGCAGGTGATCTGCCCTGACGAACAAGAAATCCCGGAGAGCTGCAGCTCTCCGGGATTTCGTTTGTGTTGACCGTGAACACTTATATCCTTTGCCTGATCCTATAATAGTATGGCGACGATCCGACGATCTTATTTCAAGATCAAATTCGAATTATGATACGCCGGATCCTTCGTCATATCCTGGTCGAACCAGTCCGGCGGTGTGAATGCGTTTGCTTCCTCGATGGATGGAAATTCTACTTCTGCGATGATAAGCGGCGCAAGAGACTTCTCAAAAACATCCAGCTCGATGGTATAAGGATCCCAGGGGATCAGATATCGTTTTTTGGAAATACAGATGCCGTCGGCTTTCGGAAGCAGATGCTCATAGGAGGACTGATTGAGCGGAAGATTATATTCTTCCCGCGCCATCAGTCCTTTTCCTTTGTAGGTCAGATAATATTCATCATCCTGTCTGCGGATGCGCAGGACGGGGTCGGTGTTTAAATAAGCCTGCTCGATGAGGTGGAACGGATAGCTGTCCAGATTTTCCGGCAGAGCTTTGACTGTGAATTTTCGTTCGATTTCCATAGGGGGCATAGCGGTACTCCTTTGTGTGTTTTAGATGCTCGATAGGTTTAGTATAGCACACATACGCAGGATTTGTGAATTTTGTTGTGGAAGCACCCTGAATTTTAACATTCTTTAGAAATTATTCATACTTTTTCCCTTTTATGGAACAGAGATTTCTGCTAAGATAGGAATGGTTCAAATGGCAGGCTGCGGAAGCGCTCAACGGAGGAAGGTGACGTTTAAGCAGGCGGCTGCCAGACATCAGAAAATGAACTTAAGAAGAAAGGGGACATACAGATGGCGAAAATTGGTGTATTTTTTTCGGCTGGTTATGAAGAAATAGAAGCGTTGACAGTGGTGGATCTCTGCAGACGGGCGGGCATCGAGGTGACAATGGTTTCCGTGGATGAGACGGCGGCGGTGACCGGTTCGCATCAGATTACCGTGCAGATGGATCAGTTGCTTTCTGAGACAGATTTTGATGCGTTCGATCTGCTGGTGCTTCCGGGGGGAATGCCTGGAACCCTGCATCTGGAAGCCTGTGATGGATTAATGGAACAGCTGGATCGTTTTTATAGCGCTGGAAAATGGGTTGCAGCGATCTGCGCGGCCCCGCAGATTTTCGGACATCGCGGATATTTGAAGGGGAGAAAGGCGACGAGCTTCCCTTCCATGGAAAAGGAGCTGGACGGCGCCTTTGTGACGCACGGCGCAGCAGAGGTGGATGGCAATGTGATCACCGGACGCGGCATGGGCTGTGCGATCGATTTTGCACTGAAAATTATCGGCTGCCTGATTTCGGAAGAAGAGGCGGCAGCGCAGGCGGAGAGAATCGTATACGAAAGGTAGACAGAATTTACAGATGAATATTTTATTCTTTTTGACACCAAAGAGCGAGGTCGCTTATGTGGAGGAAACTGACACATTGCGTCAGGCGCTTGAAAAGATGGAGCATCACGGTTATGCTGCGGTTCCGCTTTTATCTACGGAGGGCAAATATCTTGGCACGCTGACGGACGGGGATGTGCTCTGGGGATTAAAAAAACTGAATTTTCCCAGCCTGTATCAGATGGAAGAGATTCCTGTCATGCAGGTGAACCGTTCCCGGGACAATAAGCCGGTTCATGTGGATGTGGATATGGAAGGACTGCTGGAAAAAGTCAGCGCCCAGAACTTCGTGCCGGTTATTGATGATGAAAAGGTCTTTATTGGGATCATTACGAGACGGGACGTGATTCATTATCTGGCGAAACAGTGCCGCAGTCGGGAAGAATCGGCGGTGTAAAAGAAAAAACAAAACATCGTGTCGCGGTAGAATGGAGCATTTATGGCACAGCGGTTTTACTGGAAGCAGTATGTGACGGATAAACAGGTTACTTTCTATATCGCCGATCTGATTTTGAAACCGGGAGAGCAGATTGAGGCGCACTGTCATGATTATTATGAATTTTTTGTCGTGTTGAAAGGCACGTTTCTGGAACGATGTAACGGACAGAAACTGGTGATGCAGCCGGGGATGGGACAGCTGCTCGGACCGGACGATGTGCATACCCTGTCAAATCCCTTTGGCGAGCAGAATCTTTTGTACAATATCGCGGTGCGAAAAGATCGTTATGAACAGCTGACAGCGCCGCTGTTTGACAGCGGGAACGGGAGCAAAGATGCACCTGTTTTTGACCTGGGTTCGGAAAGCCTGGAAGGATTCCGTGAGAAAATACGTCTGTTGCATCAACTCTGGGAGTCCTCAGGGGAAAAGGAATTTCTGCTCCAGAGCATTTGCTGTGATGTCCTGGTAAACATCTTATTAAAAGGCAGGGAAAACAGTGCGCCGGACTGGCTGTCTGAATTGTATGACAGAATGCAGGAGCCTGAAAATTTTACGCAGGGACTTACACGCATGTTGGAACTTGCGGGCAAAAGTCAGGCGTATCTGAATCGTATTTTTTATAAGTATTATGGGCAAACGCCGACGGCGTTTATCAATTCCTGCCGAATGACTGAGGCATGCCGCCTGCTCCGCAGCACTGAAGAAAAAATTCTGGATATCGCTTACAGCTGCGGGTATGAGAATCTGTCGTATTTCAACCGACAGTTTCGGGCTCGTTACGGCCAGACGCCAAAAGAATACCGGAGTCAGAAGCGGTTCTTTGAATGACAGATGATATTTTGAAGTCTCTTTTCAGAAAACAGAATATTTTCACAGAAAAAAATATATTAGGTCAATATAGTATCAGAAACGGGAAACAGGTGTTAGCGGTGTTTCCCGTTTTCTTTTATACTGAATACAGAAGCTGTGGAATGAGTTGATTTAAAATCAAAACAACTGTATTTATGGAAAAAGAAATGTGGAGGGACAAAAATGTATCATCCGAACAGAATTTTAGAGCGGGAACTGGAATTTACAAAAATCTATCGGGAAAATATCGGGCAGCCTAAAGCGGTGCGGGAGAGTCGCTGCATGGATGCACAGATGGCGACGTACTTTGTGACGATTCAGCCGCAGGATCTGATTGCCGGAAGGATCAGCCGTCCGTATGTGGTGTTTGCACAGTGTATGGAGGGCGACGGCATCGACAAGACCGGTTATTGTATAGATGTGGTAAACTGCGAGAAGGAGCTGGCACGCATGAAGGCAGACGCCGCCTATTCCAGGAAGGATTGTATGCAGGCAGAAGAGATGATCCAATTCTGGAAAACAGAAAATACAAATACAAAAATCCGGCAGCAGTTCCCCAAAAGCTGGGCAGGTTCGATGGGCGGTGACGATTATGCGCATGATAATGCGGCAATTCATCCGCTTTACCGGCTGGCCGGCGTAAATCTTGATTTTAAAAAGCTGTTCCGGCTTGGCGTATGCGGTCTGCGTGATGAAGCGCTCAGACTGTCGCAGGAAACGCAGGAGCCGGAGAAAAAGAATTTTTACGAGGGCGTAGCTTCTGTGCAGGAATCCCTTCGCCGGGTAATGGGGCAGTATACAACGGAGGCAAAGCGTTTGGCTGGACAGGAAAATGACAGGGTGCGACAACAGGAACTTTTGCAGATGGCAGAGTGTCTGGAACACATTCAGACTGCACCACCGGAGAGCATGCAGGAGGCAATTCAGCTGCAATGCCTCTATATGCTTGCGGCGCGGGCAGTAGAGATCGGAAGAATTGACGATTATCTGGGGGAATTTTACCGGAAAGATTTGAAGACCGGACGGATTACACACGATCAGGCAGTGCGTTTGCTGGACAATTTTTTCACAATCATCGAAACCCAGTGCGGACGGGATACGCGGGTGATTATCGGCGGCATGGGGCGCGAGCATGAAAAGAGCGCGGACGAATTTGCCATGCTGGTGATGGATGTATTGGAAGTGCGCAGGGAACATTTTTATCCGCAGATCAGCCTGCGTTATTATAAAGAAATGAATCAGGATATTTATGACCGCGCGCTGCGGATTCTTGGCAGCGGCTCGACCTTTCCGATGCTGTATAACGATGATGTGAATGTGCCTGCAGTGATGCGGGCGATGGATGTGCCTAAAAAGGCAGCGGAGCAGTATTCGTTCTTTGGCTGCGGAGAATATATGCTGGCGGCACAGAGTATCGGAACGCCAAATACAGCCCTGAATGTGGCAAAGGTTCTGGAGCTTGTACTGCATGATGGAATCAATCCGGCGACAGGAATTTTGTCAGGACCGCTGGCAGCTGGGCAGGAATGCAAAAAGCTTCAGGACATTAGATGTTATGAGGAACTGGAAGAGTTGTTAAAAACTTATCTGACGTTTTTTATCGAGATTGCAGGCGGTTTTGAAGAGCTGGTGTATGACGTGGATGGAAAAGAAGCAGAGTTTTTACAGTTCTCCTGTCTGCAGGACGACTGCATGACGCGTGGACGCGGTATGCTAAACGGCGGTTACAGGTATCTGGGCGGAACGGTGGAAACCTATGGAAATATCACGCTTTCAGACAGTATGGAAGCAATCCGAAAAGTTGTATTTGAGGAAAAGCGCTGCACATTACAGGAGCTTGTAGAGGCGCTCGACTGTGATTTTTCAGGAAAAGAGATACTGCAGCAGGCGCTTCTTGACGCACCGAAATTTGGAAACGATAAGGAAGAGGCGGATGAAATTGCGGTTCGGCTGCATGAGTTCATCTGTCAGACGATCCGCAGCCAGAAAAATCGGACACGGCTGGATTCTTTCCTGGCGGTGTTGATCAACAACAATATGAATGTGACGCTGGGGCAGTTTGTCGGCGCGACGCCGGACGGCAGAAATGCGCATAAGTTTTTGTCCAACGGCAACAGCCCTTACAACGGACAGGATAAAGAGGGACTGACAGCGCTGATTCTGTCGTTGACTAAACTGGATAATTCGATTCATGCGGGCGGAAACCAGAACCTGAAATTCGCGCGCAGCATGTTTGAAGGCGATCTGACGCAGATTAAGAGCGTGCTTGGAACGTTCTTCGATCTTGGAGGGCAGCAGGTGAATTTGAGCGTTGTCTGCCAGAAAGATCTGGAGGATGCGCTGGTGCACCCGGAAAGCCATGAAAATCTGGTGGTGCGGGTCGGCGGATTTACAGCGAGGTTTATCGATCTGGATAAAAAAACGCAGCAGGATGTCCTGACGAGGACGGCATACTGCTAAGAGAAAAAACGAGTGGCATCGTTGCTGCTGTGCAGTGTCGAAAAACAAAATATGTCCGGTATCGCTGCGCAGTGCTGTGATGCCGGAAAGGGAGGATATAGTTTGGAAGCGTTGCTTGTAGATATTCAGAGGGGAAGCCTGCATGACGGACCAGGTGTGCGGACGACATTCTTTTTTAAGGGCTGCCCGCTGCGCTGTCGGTGGTGCCATAATCCGGAGAGTCAAAATCCCGGAAAGCAGCTGTCGTTTCATCGTGAGCAGTGCGTTGGATGCGGGCGCTGTGAAACGGCATGTCACAGTAATGTACATTGGTTGACGAAAACCGGGACAGAACAGTTTCGGCATCAGGTTTATTTTGAACATTGTCAGTTTTGCGGGAAGTGTTTGGAACAGTGTCCGACAAAGGCACTGAAAATTATCGGAACACCGTATACAGAAGAAGAGCTTCTAAAAATTGCACTGTTGGATCGGGCGTTTTATGAGCATTCCGGCGGCGGAATTACGTTGTCGGGCGGAGAAGTGCTGCAGCAGGCGGATTTTGCAGCCTCCTTTCTTTCGTTGTGCAGGGAGGAGGATCTGCATACCTGTGTGGAGACGAGCGGGTTTGGGACTACAGACGCGATGGAAAAGCTGCTGCAGGAAACCGATCTGCTATATTTTGACTGGAAAGTGAGCACTGAGGAGGACGCAAAAAAATGGATTGGCGGATCGCTTGTCCCGATTTTGAATAACCTTGCCCTGGCGGATAAAAAAGGGGTACGGACAGTTTTACGCTGCCCGATTATCCCTGGAGTCAACGATAATACAGTCCATTTACAGGCAATCTGTGATCTGCTTGGGCGATACCCTTCGATAGAGCAGGCGCAGCTTTTGCCGTATCATCCGTTCGGTATTTCCAAAGGAGGAAATATCGGGCAGCTTCAGCAGGAATTTCCGGTTCCGGGGGAAGAAGAAAAGAAAAATTGGCTTTCCTGGTTTGAACAAAATGGAAAAGAAGAAGGAAAACGGGTGGTTTTGGAACACTAGAGACCGGGAGTGTGCAGAAGACAGTGTAAAATTCCTTGCCCACAGCCTGTGAGTTTGATATACTTAAATGCAATCAGATTGAAAAATGGCGAGTATGGCGTCGGCGTAGCAAACGGTTTTCATTTTCTAAAATGCGGCGGTTGACGACAGGAATCAGAGTGAGGAAAGAATGTCCAAAATAAAACAGAGCAATATCAGAAATTTTTGTATCATCGCGCATATCGATCACGGTAAATCGACGCTGGCAGACCGAATTATCGAAAAGACCGGTCTTCTGACGAGCAGAGAAATGCAGGAGCAGGTGCTTGATAACATGGAGCTGGAGCGGGAGCGCGGCATTACGATCAAATCCCAGGCGGTGCGGACGATTTACCGTGCAGAGAATGGGGAAGAATATATTTTTAACCTGATCGACACTCCCGGACACGTGGACTTTAACTATGAGGTCAGCCGTGCACTGGCAGCGTGCGACGGCGCAGTTCTGGTCGTGGACGCAGCACAGGGTATCGAGGCGCAGACGCTGGCGAATGTGTATCTTGCGCTGGATCATGATCTGGAGGTATTTCCGGTCATCAACAAAATCGACCTGCCGAGCGCAGAGCCTGAGCGCGTAAAAGAAGAGATCGAGGATGTGATCGGTCTGGATGCGGAGGATGCACCCTTGATTTCCGCTAAAAACGGATTAAATATCGAACAGGTGCTGGAGCAGATTGTGAAAAAAATTCCCGCGCCGGGCGGCAGCTTAGAAAACCCGCTGCAGGCGCTGATTTTTGATTCCCTCTACGATCCCTACAAGGGCGTGATTGTCTTTTTCCGAATTATGGAAGGACAGTTAAAAAAAGGTACCAAAGTCCGTATGATGGCAACAGGTGCAGAGTTTGATGTTGTGGAGGTCGGTTATTTTGGCGCAGGTCAGTTTATCCCCAGCGAGGACGGGCTGTCTGCAGGAATGGTTGGCTATCTGACGGCTTCGATCAAAAATGTCAAGGATACCCGCGTCGGCGATACGATTACAGATGCAGCCAATCCGTGTGCAAAACCGCTTCCCGGTTATAAAAAGGTCAATCCGATGGTGTACTGTGGATTGTATCCGGCAGACGGTGCGAAGTATCCTGATCTGCGGGATGCGCTGGAAAAGCTGCAGTTAAATGATGCGTCCTTATTTTATGAGCCGGAGACATCCATTGCCCTTGGCTTTGGATTCCGCTGCGGATTTCTGGGACTGCTGCATCTGGAAATCATTCAGGAACGTCTGGAAAGAGAGTACAACCTTGATCTGGTGACAACGGCGCCGGGCGTTGTGTACCGGGTGCATAAGACCAACGGGGAAGTGATCGAGCTGACCAATCCGTCCAATCTGCCCGACCCGTCGATGATCGAATATATGGAAGAGCCTGTGGTTTCGGCAGAGATCATGGTGACGACGGACTACATCGGTTCCATTATGGAGCTGTGCCAGGAGCGCCGAGGTCAGTATCTCGGCATGGAATATATGGAAGAAACCCGTGCATTGCTCAAATACGAGCTGCCGTTAAATGAAATCATTTACGACTTTTTCGATGCGTTAAAGTCCCGTTCCAAGGGTTATGCGTCGTTTGACTATGAGTTAAAGGGGTATGAGCAGTCAGAGCTTGTAAAATTGGATATTTTGATTAACCGGGAAGAAGTGGATGCACTTTCATTTATTGTACATAAGGACAGCGCATACGAGCGTGGTCGGAAAATGTGCGAGAAGTTAAAGGATGAAATCCCGCGCCATCTGTTCGAAATTCCGATTCAGGCGGCAGTCGGCGGCAAGATTATCGCCCGGGAAACCGTCAAGGCGATGCGCAAGGACGTGCTTGCAAAATGCTATGGCGGCGATATCAGCCGTAAGAAAAAGCTTCTGGAAAAGCAGAAGGAAGGCAAGAAGCGGATGCGTCAGGTCGGCAACGTGGAAATCCCGCAGAAGGCTTTCATGAGCGTCTTAAAGCTGGATGAGAACTGAGCCTATGACACCGAAAAAAGATCTGGAATTATATCTGCACATTCCGTTCTGCAGGCAAAAATGTCGCTACTGCGATTTTTTGTCGGCACCGCTGGCAGTCGGCACGCCGGGTGACGCAGACGTGCGCGTCATGGATGCGCGGCGAGAGATTATCCGGAATGCCGGGAGCGGACAGCAGAGCGCTTCTGCTACGGATGCGCACGTCCCGGAGTCCTACGTCGACGCCCTTATCACGCAGATCGTGCAGGAGAGTCAGTTTTATCAAGAGCGCAGAGTCACTACGATTTTCTGGGGCGGCGGTACGCCGTCCCTTTTGCGCGTCATGGATATGGAACGGCTGATGGACGCGATCCGGACGCATTTTTGCGTTGCGGACGATGCGGAAATTACGCTGGAAAGCAACCCGGGCACGCTGGATTTTGAAAAACTCGCCGGATATCGACGTGCCGGAATCAACCGGCTGAGCATGGGGCTGCAGTCGGCGTGTGACAAAGAGCTTGCCATGCTTGGCAGAATTCACAATTTCGATACCTTTGTCCAAAACTATAAGCAGGCGCGGAGGGCTGGGTTTGAAAACATCAACGTCGATCTGATGTCCGCGCTGCCGGGACAGACGGTGGAGAGCTGGGAGCAGACACTCGTGAAAACTGCAGAACTTGGACCGGAGCATCTGTCGGCCTACAGTCTGATCATCGAAGAAGGTACGCCGTTCTGGAACTGGTATGGTGAGGACGCAAACCAGACGCTGCGCCCGAAAGAAATGCTGCCGCTTCCGTCGGAAGAGGACGAACGCCGGATGTATGCCCGAACGCGGGAAATTCTGGAACAGTATGGCTACCATCGGTATGAAATTTCGAATTATGCGAAGGACGGGTATGCCTGCCGCCACAACATCGGCTACTGGAACCGGACGGATTATTTGGGGATCGGGCTTGGAGCGTCGTCTTTGATTGACCCGATGCGCTGGAAGATGACGTCTGATTTATCGGACTATCTGGAATGCGGTAAAAATCAGGGAGATTTTGCAAACCTTCGGGAAGAGGTGCAGACGCTTCGTGTGTCGGAACGAATGGAAGAGTTTATGTTTCTGGGGCTGCGCCTGACAAAAGGCATTGAACTGCAAACATTTGAACACCAGTTTGGAAAAAGCTTCTGGGATGTTTATCAGGACGCAGCGGATAAGCTGTTTTCCGAACAGTTACTTTGTCTGGATGAATCGAAAAAAAATCTGCGCCTGACGGATTATGGCGTGGACGTCAGCAACTATGCGCTGGCGGAGTTTTTGCTGGATCATTAGATTGGGAGAATCGCATGCAGTATGAATTTGCCCCGCTGGAGGGGATTACAGGATATATTTATCGGAATGCGCATCATGCGTGCTTTCCGTCGATGGATCGCTATTACACACCGTTCATCACGCCGAAAAAAGGGAAAAGCTTCACGACGCGGGAGTGGAACGACATTGCAGCAGAGCACAATCAGAACATCGCGGTTGTTCCGCAGATCCTGACGAATCAGGCGGAAGGCTTTTGCAAGGTTGCCGGGATGCTCAAAGAACAGGGCTACGAAGAAGTGAACTTAAATCTTGGCTGTCCGTCCGCTACCGTGACGGCGAAGAAAAAAGGCGCCGGGTTTTTAGCCGATCCAGACGCGCTGGATGCGTTTCTGGAGGAAATTTTTGCACACAGCCCGCTGAAAATTTCGATCAAAACGAGAATTGGCGTGGAAAACCCGGATGAATTTGAACGCCTGCTAGATATTTTTTCCCAGTATCCGATTCAGAAGCTGATCGTGCATCCCCGCGTGCTGAAAGAGTTTTATAAAGGAAACGTGCACCGGGAAGCCTATGTGCGGGCGAAAGAAAGGCTGAGTGCAGCTTCAGCAGATGTAGAAACTGTGGGACGGACCATTCCGGTCTGCTACAACGGCGATTTATTCAGCGTTTCCAATGCAGAGAGATTTTTGGTGGAGTATCCGGATGCGGATGACCTGATGTTCGGCAGGGGAATGCTGATCGATCCGGCGCTGGTGATGCGGCTGCGTGCCAAAAGTGCTGATCCGGCGGAAAAAAACGCTGCAAAGAAACTGCGTCTGGAAAACAAAAGCACAGTCAGGGAGGACGCGGCGAAGCGAGTATCGGATATCCGAGATTTTTATGGGCGGCTGGCGGAGGATTACGCAGCGGTGCTGTCCGGGGAACGGGACGTACTATTTAAAATGAAGGAACTCTGGAGCTGGCAGGGGCAGCTGTTTGAAGGCTCCGAAAAATATCTCAAAAAAATCCGCAAGGCGCAGAAGCTGACAGAATACAAGTCCGCAGTGGCGGCGCTGTTTGCAGACTGTCCGATCAAAGACGCGTGAATACCGCGCGTCAAAAACGGTTGCGTCGATAGACAGCCGCTGCTGTGCGCCAAAATCGAGCACACCGCTCAAAAATAGGGACAGATGGAAAGGCACGGGACGAAAAAGGTTTTCATAAAATAAAGTAAACTGCAGGAGGCCGGGGCGTTGGCAACGGCTGGGGGCTAGGAGTGAAAACCTTTCAGAAACCTCTGTCAAAGGAAGAGGAAAGCCTTTGCATACAGGCATTGCAGGCAGAAGATGCCGGAAGAAAAAGCGAGGCGAAACGGCTCCTGATTGAACGCAATTTAAGGCTGGTCGCGCACATTGCAAAAAAATACAGCAGCGAGGAAGAACTGGAAGACCTGATTTCAATCGGGACAATCGGGCTGATCAAGGCGGTGGAGACCTTTGACCCGCAGAAAAACAGCCGTCTGGCAGCCTACGCTGCCCGATGCATCGACAACGAGCTTCTGATGATGCTGCGCAGTAAAAAAAAGACATCGCGGGAAGTATCGTTATATGAGCCGATCGGAACGGACCGGGAGGGCAACGAGATCAACCTCCTGGACGTGATGGAACAAAAACAGCCGGACATTGTGGAAGAGATGGAAAAACAGCGGCTGAACCAAAAGCTCTATGAGCTGATGGAAAGCGTGCTCAGCCTACGGGAAAAGGAGGTGCTGTATCTTCGGTACGGACTGCCCGGAGGAACGGAACTTACGCAGAAAGAGGTAGGAAAACGGCTGGGGATTTCCCGAAGCTATGTCAGCCGGATTGAAAAACGAGCGCTCTTACGCTTACGGGATGCGGCGTGGGGATGAAAGGCTGATTTTGAAAAGCAGCAGTGCAAAAAGCAGTGAGTCGGAATGCACAAAAAACGGTTGACAGCATGCTGTGGCATGCGGTATGGTTAAAACAGTTATGATAGTTGGAGGGCAGAGGAAAAATCTGCCCTTTTTCTGGTTGGCTGAATTTCCCGGGACGGAAAGGGGAAAGATGTATTGTCAGATCAATGCAGGCGGACTTTATGGCCTGCAGAGCTATGTTGCGCAGGTGGAAGTCGATATTTCAAAAGGGCTGCCCTGTTTTGATATGGTAGGACTTTTAGACAGTGAAGTGCGGGAGGCGCGGGAACGTCTGCGCGTTTCCCTGCATCACATCAACGCAGCGCTTCCGGCGGAAAAGATTACGGTAAATTATTCTCCGGCAGGAATCGTGAAATCCGGGACATCGTTCGATTTGCCGACCGCACTCGTCATCCTTGCGGCGCAGGGAAAAGTGCCGCCGGAGCGGTTGAGGGAGCTCTGGGCGGTGGGCGAGGTCGGGCTGGATGCGCGAATTAAGCAGGTTCGGGGCGTACTGGCGATGCTGCATGCGGCAAATCAGAGCGCTTTTCGAAGCTATTTGATTCCGTTTGAAAATCTGGGAGAAGGGCTTGCGGTTGGGAAACTGCCGGTCATGGGCGTTTGCAGCCTGGAAGAAGCAATGGAGTATGTAAACGCGTCGGCGCAGGAACAGGAACGGATGCGGCGGGACGCGGAAGACAGATGGCAGAGTCAGACAAAAGGCGGGATGGAAAAAGAAAAGAAAGCGCCGGACTTTGCATTGCTGTGTGGAATGGAGGAAGCAAAGCGCGCTGCAATGATTGCAGCTGCCGGAGCTCATAATCTGCTTTTGGCAGGACCGCCCGGCGCCGGAAAGACGATGCTTGCGAGGTGTCTGCCGGGAATCCTGCCGCCCATGAGCGAGGAAGAAAAGCAGGAGGTGTCTGCAATCTACAGCGCGGCAGGGCAGCTGGAGGATGGAACGCTGATTCAGGAGCGACCGTTTGTCAGCCCGCATCATACGGTATCTGTTTATGCAATGACCGGAGGCGGCGCTGTTCCAAAACCGGGAATGGTGACGTTGGCGCACCGGGGCGTGTTGTTTTTGGATGAAATGGCGGAATTTAAGCGACAGACGCTGGACGTCCTGCGGCAGCCGATGGAAGAGGGAAAGATTTTTCTTGCCCGGAGCCGGGGAAACTTTGTGTATCCGGCGGATTTTATGCTGTTAGGAGCGACGAACCCCTGCCCCTGCGGCTATTATCCGGACAGAAACCGCTGCAGATGTCAGGACTGGGAGGTGCGTCGGTATTTGGCGAGACTTTCGGGACCGCTTCTCGACCGGATGGATTTATGCTGTCAGATCAAACAGACGCCGATTCGAAAGCTGTGGGAAAAAAGAGAAGCTTCCTATATAGATAGCGACAAAAACGGAAGCAAATGGATGCGGGAACAGGTGCTGGAGGCAAGAGAGCGGCAGCAGATGCGATGCCGTGGCGCAGCAATGCGGGAAAACGGTCGGTTGAGTCCGGGGGAAATTTTAAAATACTGTCCGTTGGGACTTGAGGAACAGGAGTTTCTGGAACAGGCCAGCGAGCAGGCGGGGCTTTCCATGCGGGGATGCCACCGCGTTATCCGTGTGGCGCGGACGATTGCAGATCTGGAAGGAAAAGACCGGATTGGTGTAGAGCATCTGGGACAGGCGCTCTTTTTCCGAAATCAGAATGTGCTGCGGGAGTGAAGCGCCGCGGGCAGAAGGGAGCATAGAATAGAAAAACAACAGAATTGTAAAAGTCAAATGGAGCAGGAGCGCACTCTGGCACTTGCCCTTTGCCGGGTGGAAGGGATCGGTGCTGTCAGCATTCGAAAGCTTCTGGAAAAGACAGGAGACGTTTCCGAAATCCGAAAGCTGCCGGCGGAAAGTCTGCAGAAGCTGCTGGGGGAGAAAAAAGCGGCGCTTTTGAAAAACTGGGACGCGCCCGAAAATCTGGAACGGGCAAAGCGACAGGAGGAGCAGTGGAAGAAAAAAGGAATTTCCTTCGATTTTTTGTGGGAAGAAGCGTTTCCAAAACGGTTGAAGGAAATTTCCGATCCACCGTTGGTGCTGTATAGGATCGGGAAGCTGCCGGAGCCGGAAAAAAAGATGACAGCCATTGTCGGTGCGCGCGCCTGTTCCTCCTATGGAAAAGAAATGGCGGAATATTTCGCCAGGGGACTTGCGAAGGAGGGGATCGGAATTGTCAGCGGCATGGCGCGCGGAGCAGATGGAATCGCGCAGCGGGCGGCGCTGTTAGCAGGCGGATATTCGGTTGCGGTGCTGGGCTGCGGTGTGGACATCTGCTATCCGGAGGAGAACAGGCCGCTGTATGAGAAGTTGTGGGAGAACGGATGTATTCTGTCAGAATATCCGCCGGGGACGCTGCCGCATTCGCGACTGTTTCCGCCGCGCAACCGGATCATCAGTGCACTTTCGGATCTCGTGCTCGTTATCGAAGCGCGTGAAAAGAGCGGAACGCTGATCACCGTAGATATGGCACTGGAGCAGGGAAAGGATGTGTTTGCTGTGCCGGGACGCATTACGGATACCTGTAGTCGCGGCTGCAACCGATTGATCGGAAATGGCGCAGGTATCGCGGTGAGTGTGGCACAGCTGCTGCAGGAACTGCAGGGCAGCGTACCGCACGCAGGTAGAGACGAAACGTTTTCCTTAGCCCAGGCAGAACGCCCGAACGCTGCCAAGGCTGCCGGTGTGATTGCCGACAAAATGCTGTGCCCTGTGACAGACGCTCTCAGCTCTACCGCCTCATCCTCCTGGTCGCCTCTGCGCAAAACGATCTGGCAGGCGCTGGATACAATGCCGCAGAGCATGGACGAAATTGCGGATACCCTTGTGAGACAGAAGATATCCATAAATGTGCAGATGCTGATGCAGGAGCTTGTTTTTCTGGAGCTGGAGGGCGCTGCAGGAAGCGTAATGGGGCGATATTACAGGAAAACTTTTGCTTGCAATGACGGATGATATGGTGTATAGTGGTTCACGATCACTGCACAGGACCAAAAATGTGCGTAATAGCAGTAATGAAAATTGGGGATATCAAATATGGCAAAATATTTAGTGATCGTGGAGTCACCGGCCAAAGTCAAAACGATCAAGAAGTTCTTGGGGGCGAACTATGAGGTAGCAGCCAGTAACGGGCATGTGCGTGACTTTCCCAAGAGCCAGTTCGGCATTGATGTGGAGCATGATTACGAACCGAAGTATATCACGATCCGCGGCAAGGGTGACATCCTGGCGAACCTCCGCAAAGAGGTCAAAAAAGCAGAAAAAATCTATCTCGCAACCGACCCGGACCGGGAGGGAGAGGCGATTTCCTGGCATCTGATGGAAGCGCTCAAGCTCTCCGGTAAAAAGGTGTACCGTATTACCTTTAACGAGATCACGAAGACAGCAGTGAAGGAATCGTTAAAGCATGCGAGAGAAATCGATATGAATTTAGTGGATGCGCAGCAGGCGCGCAGGATGCTGGACCGTATGGTTGGCTATCGGATCTCCCCGCTTCTGTGGGCAAAGGTGAAGCGGGGACTTTCTGCCGGACGTGTGCAGTCTGTTGCCCTGCGCATTATCTGTGATCGCGAAGAAGAGATCAATGCGTTTATTCCGGAGGAATACTGGACTCTTGATGCAGCATTCCAGATTCCAGGGGAAAGAAAACCCCTGATAGCCAAATATTACGGGGAGCAGGATACCAAGCGTATTCTAAAAACCGCAGCGGAAGTAGAAGCAGTCAAAAAGGATTGCGAAAAGGCAGAGTTTCAGGTGAGCGACGTCAAAAAGGGCGAGCGCATCAAGAAGGCTCCCCTTCCCTTTACCACATCTACCCTGCAGCAGGAAGCCAGTAAGGTGCTGAATTTTTCCACACAGAAAACCATGCGGCTGGCGCAGCAGCTGTATGAAGGGGTAGATATCAAGGGAAATGGTACAGTCGGTATCATCACCTACCTAAGAACCGATTCCACGCGTGTTTCCGAAGAGGCGGAAAACATGGCGCGCAGCTATATTACTGAGAAATACGGCGAACAGTATGCCGGAGAAGGCACCGTGAAAAAGGGCGGACAGAAAATTCAGGATGCCCACGAAGCGATCCGTCCGACGGATGTTGCACGGACCCCTTTGGAAATCAAAGAATCCTTAAGCAGGGATCAATTTCGTCTCTATCAGCTGATCTGGAAGCGCTTTATGGCAAGCCGCATGACGCCTGCCAAGTACGAGACAACCTCTGTGAAGATTGACGGCAACGGACATCGTTTTACGGTTGCGGCCAGCAAGGTGATCTTTGACGGTTTCATGAGTGTATACACGATGGACGACGAGGATAAGGCAGAAAACCGCACCCTCGCAAAAAGCATCGACAAGGATACGAAGCTGTCCTTAAAGGAATTTGACGGGGAGCAGCATTTTACCCAGCCTCCCGCACATTATACAGAAGCGTCCCTTGTCCGGACGCTGGAAGAACTGGGGATCGGTCGTCCCAGTACCTATGCACCGACGATCACTACAATCCTTGCACGTCATTATGTCATTAAAGAAAACAAGAACCTGTATGTGACGGAGCTGGGGGAGGTTGTCAATAAGATGATGAAGGAGGCGTTCCCGACAATTGTGGACGTCAACTTTACAGCGAATATGGAAGCACTTTTGGACGGCGTTTCCGAAGGAACCGTAGACTGGAAGACAATTGTTTCCAATTTCTATCCCGATCTGGAGGAGGCTGTGCAGAACGCGGAGAAGGAACTGGAAGAGGTCAAGGTGGGAGACGAGGAATCAGATGAGGTTTGTGAGCTGTGCGGACGGCGCATGGTCATCAAATACGGACCTCACGGCAGATTCCTGGCATGTCCGGGCTTTCCGGAATGCCGCAATACCAAACCTTATTACGAAAAAATCGGCGTAGCATGCCCCAAGTGTGGCAAGGATATCGTCCTGAAAAAGACACAGAAGGGCAGAAAATACTATGGCTGTATCGGCAACCCGGAGTGCGATTTCATGGTATGGCAGAGACCTTCCAATGAAAAGTGCCCGGTCTGTGGCTCCATTCTTCTGGAAAAGGGCAACAAACTCGTATGCTCGAAGGAGGGCTGCGGTTTTGTCAAAGAAAAGGAAAAAGAAGAAAACGGCCAGGGATAAATTTGTGGAGGAACAGAAAAGATGAGCGGGATTCAGCTGCTGGATAAGACAAGAAAGATCGGGAAGCTGCTGCATAACAGCCATTCCAGCAAAGTTGTTTTTAACGATATCTGCAAGGTGATGCAGGATGCGCTGCAGTCAAACGTGCTGGTGATCAGCCGAAAAGGAAAAGTACTGGGCATTTCCGGCAAGGACGGCGGTGCAATCCGGGAGCTTTCCGGCTGCAACGTCGGAAGCTTTCTTGATCCGCTGCTGAATGAGAGAATGCTTTCAATTTTGTCCACCAAAGAAAACGCAAGCCTTGCGACGCTGGGCTTTGATGGCGAAGAGGACGAGGAATTTTCCGCGATCGTGACACCGATCGAGATCGCAGGGGAACGCCTCGGCACGCTGTTTTTATACCGCAGGGGGCAAAGCTATACGATTGACGATATCATTCTGTGCGAATACGGCTCCACGGTGGTGGGGCTGGAAATGCTGCGGGCTGTGACCGAGGAGAGTGCGGAGGAAGACCGCAAAATCGCAGTGGTACACGCCGCACTCGGAACCTTATCCTATTCTGAACTGGAAGCGATCAGCCTGATCTTTCAGGAGCTGCATGGGACGGAAGGCATTCTGGTCGCAAGTAAAATCGCGGATCAGGCGGGCATTACCCGTTCTGTTATCGTCAATGCGCTGCGCAAATTTGAGAGCGCGGGAATCATCGAATCCCGTTCCTCCGGCATGAAAGGCACTTATATCAAGGTCTGCAACGAATTTGCCTATGGGGAAATCCGCAAAATGAAGGAAAAGAAGTAAATAATAGTCTTGCAAGTCATCAGCATTTATGATAAAATCCTAATGTTGTGACCATAAAACATGTGTCTGGTTCCGTCACCGGTGTCCTTTAACGCTTTGGATGGCTGGCGGGTGGAAATGGTGGATCCTGTGAATTGAGCTTTACAGGATGTTTCTAAAAAGGCACAGAGGAAAAAACCAATGGAGGTAAGAACAATGAGCGTTATTTCTATGAAACAGTTACTTGAAGCAGGTGTTCATTTCGGACATCAGACCAGAAGATGGAACCCTAAAATGGCTCCTTATATCTTCACTGAGAGAAACGGTATCCACATCATCGACCTGCAGAAGTCTGTAGGCAAAGTGGACGAAGCTTACAAGGCAGTATTTGAGATCGCAGCACAGGGCGGCACTATCCTGTTCGTCGGCACCAAGAAGCAGGCACAGGACGCTGTTAAGACCGAGGCTGAGCGCTGCGGTATGTATTTTGTAAATGAGAGATGGCTGGGCGGTATGCTGACCAACTTCAAGACTATCAGAAGCAGAATCGAGAGACTGAAAGCAATCGAGACCATGTCCGAAGACGGTACCTTCGATGTTCTGCCTAAGAAAGAAGTTATCCAGCTGAAGAAGGAATGGGAAAAGCTGGAGAAGAACCTGGGCGGTATCAAGAACATGACCAGAATCCCGGATGCAATCTTCGTTGTTGACCCTAAGAAGGAAAAGATCTGTGTACAGGAAGCTCATGCACTGGGCATCACACTGATCGGTATCGGCGACACCAACTGCGATCCCGAAGAGCTGGATTACATCATTCCTGGTAACGACGATGCAATCAGAGCCGTTAAACTGATCACTTCCAAGATGGCAGACGCTGTTATCGAAGCAAATCAGGGCGAAGAAGTTTATACCGAAGAAGCAGCTGCACAGGGCGAAGCTTCCGATATCGAAGAAGTAGCTGCTGCAGAAGAGGCATAAATACTTTTTGACAATAGAACCCAATAAACTGATTTTATATGGAGGAAAGTAAAATGGCTGTTACAGCTGCAATGGTAAAAGAGTTAAGAGAAATGACCGGCGCTGGTATGATGGACTGCAAAAAGGCGCTGACCGCAACAGAAGGCGACATGGACGCTGCTGTTGAATTCCTGAGAAAGAACGGACAGGCAAAGGCTGAGAAGAAGGCTGGTCGTATCGCTGCAGAAGGTCTCTGCCGCGTTGCTGTAAAAGACGAAGGCACCGCTGCTGTCGTAGAAGTAAACTCTGAGACAGACTTTGTTGCAAAGAACGAGAAGTTCCAGAACTTCGTAGCTGCAGTTGCTGAGCAGGCAGTAAATTCTGACAATACAGAGCTGGAAGCATTCCTGGATGAAGCATGGCATGAAGAACCTTCCAAGACTGTAAAGGAAGTTCTGGTTGAGCAGATCGCAGTAATCGGCGAGAACTTAAAGATCAGAAGATTCCAGAAGGTTACCGCTCCCCTTGTTGTTTCCTACACACATGGCGGCGGACGTATCGGCGTTTTAGTAGAAGCTGACACCGATGTAAAGAACGATGCGGTAAAAGAAGCACTGACCAACGTAGCAATGCAGATCGCTGCACTGTCTCCGAAGTATGTTTCCACTGCTGACGTTTCTGAAGAGTACAAGGCTCATGAGAAAGAGATCCTGATGGCTCAGATCCAGAACGATCCTAAGATGGCTGGCAAGCCTGAAAAGGTAATCGAGGGCGCAGTAAGTGGCCGTCTGAACAAAGAGCTGAAGGAAGTTTGCCTGTTAGAGCAGGTATACGTAAAGGCAGAGGACGGCAAGCAGACCGTTGCTCAGTATTTGGCTCAGGTAGCAAAAGAGAACAATGCAAACCTGACTGTAAAGGGCTTCGTTCGTTTCGAAACCGGTGAAGGTATCGAGAAGAAGGTAGAAGACTTCGCAGCAGAGGTTGCAGCTCAGCTTGGCTGATAACGGCGCATTCTGATAAGACTTGCACCGCAAAGGGAAAAACAATAGAATGCACGCTCTGCGAGCATTCTATTGTCATGAATAAAGGACTGTCGCATTAGCAAATAGTTTTGCTGGGCGACAGCCCTTTTTTTATCGTATAGGAAACTTCGTTTCCATACGATAATAAACGCGCTACGCGGATCGCACTGCAGCGGAATGGAAGAATGTCGCTTACGCGACCCGCCGCAGGCGGAGGAGCCGGGAGCAGAAAGTGCTTGGCATGATCGGGGTGGCAGCACATGAATGCGGACACATCAATTTCAGTAATTTTGAAAAGCGCAGGATTTATGCTTCCGGAATCCGGGAGGGAATCTTATATCCGGAACTGCCAGAGCCAAAAAATGAAGAGGAAAAACAGGTACTTGGGGAATTGCAGGTATGTCTGGAGCAGAAAAAGGAGAAGGAATTGAGAGTGATCCGGGAAACGCTTTTGTATCTGCATAACATTCTGGAAGATATGTATATCGAAGCAAGGCAGTGTGCGGAATATGGCGGGATTGTACAAAAAGCCATCCGGTTCCTTGGAAGATGGGACATGGAACAGGCAGAAAGCATCCGGCAGATGCAGGAATACGGGATGGACAGCCTTTCCATCATGAAAAATGTCCTCCTGCAGTATCTGAGGAGCAAAAAAGTAAATGACTGGGAGCGCGCAGGCGGAATTTATATGGAAATGCTGGAGCGGTGCAAGGAGACGCTGGATGAAGTGGTAATCCCGGCAGACGAAGATGTGCGCTTCCGGGCGGCAAACAGGCTGCTTCTGATTCTGTGGGAGTTTGTAAAGGAGGCTTTTGAACAGGAAGAGAGCGGAAAAGAAGATACAGAACAAATTCCCCCTGAATATGAAGGCGGCGATGGAGCTGGGAAATGGAAAGAGTCCGCAGCCACAGATACAAAGGAAGGGGAAGAAAAAAGAAGACGTGCGGCTGCCGTTCTGGGCGGGGAACAGCAGGAAAAGGCAGCCGCGGAGGATAGCGTAAAGGAGATTAGCGACGAAATCGGAAAAATTGTGACAAAAATGGAACAGGAAATGCTTGAGCGGGAACTAAAAGAGAACGCAGATAAGATGGATCTGGGAGAAATCCATAACGGGTATAGGCTGCGGATCATAAGACCAGAGCCAACATTGGAACAGATTGCACGATATGAAGTAATGAAAAAGAAGGTGGATGCAGCTGCAGAAAAAATGGTACGGTTGATTGCCCCGCATTTGGAGGAACAGGAAAGATTTCAGAAAGGGATGGTACAGGGGAAAAAAGTCTGTGGGAGCCAGATTTACCGCAGGGATGGCAGGATTTTTAGGAGCCGGAATATTCCGGGCAACCAGGACGCGGCGGTGGGGGTATTGATCGATGAGTCCGCATCCATGGATATCCATAACCGGATTGGCAGTGCGCGATATACCGCCTGTGTGATATACCGCTTTTGCCAAAGGCTCGGGATTCCCGTGCTGATTCTTGGTCATTCCACAGGAATTGGCGAGAAAAAAGAGAGTGTTGAGCTGTATTCCTATGCAGAATTTGACGCATGGGATCAAAAGGACTGTTTTCGCCTTACGGGAATCCGTTCCAGATGGAACAATAGAGACGGGGCTGCCTTGGCATACGCAGGGATGCGGCTTGGAAAAAGAGCTGAGGGACAGAAGCTTTTATTTGTTATTTCGGATGGGCTTCCTCTTGCGGAGGGGTATCGGGGGGAAGCAGGGATAGCGGATACCAGACGGGAAAGAGAAAAGCTGGAGCACAGAGGAATCCATGTGATGGCAGCGGCAATCGGGGAAGACAGGGAACTGATTAGACGGATTTATGGAAAAGGATTTTTGAACATATCGGATACGGAACGGATACCTGCGGCAATGGCGGGGATCATCCGGCAGTATATGGGAAAGTAGGTGAAAGGCTTGGAAAAGAATGGTGGAAAAACCGATTACAGCAGGATCACTTCGCGTCAGATCGCAGTATATAAGACAGATAAGGCACTTTTGGAGCTGGTAGACAGCTTGAAACCGGCGGGAGCTTCTTATCCGGCACACATCCATGCATCCGGGGAAGAGGATGAGGAAGGATATTCCCTGATCCGTCTTCAGATGGTGGATTATTCTGCAGGAACTGGTCAGAAGTCTGTCAGTGTGTATGCAAACATCAGCCCGGATGAGGCACTATACCTGTATTCCAGAATATTCAGCGGTGTGCAGACTTTTTTCATGTCCCGGCAGAAGATATTTGGGGAAGCAAAAAAAGAAGGGTATGCCAATGTGACAAAGCTTATGGTCAGCAGGTATGAAACAGACAGCGCTGGAAAAAAGCGGGCATATCCGTGGTCAGTCCAGATCCAGAACGGGATTGGAATCAAAGGGAAAAACAGCAACGGGGGGACATACTGTAAAAAGGATAGTTTTGTTTCGGATGGAGCTGCAGAAATCTTTTTAACGGATGCGGACATGTTCCACATGTTTTCGCGGGCAGAGGCATGGATCCGGGCATTTGAACGGGAACAGACAGGAAGAAAGCAGAGAAAGGAGAATTTTGGCAGTCTGTACCGGCTGCTCAATAAGGAACTGGAAGGGCATTTTGCGGGGCTCTATCAGAGATTTGAGGAAATGGGGCTTTTGGAGCCAGATGAAAAGGCAGCCTGAATTTTTTAGAATCTAACTTATTGTAATGGTATCTATATTCAGGGACGATAAGAAAGATTTTATGATACAGACCAGTTTCAGATTTAAGAAATAAATAAATTCCCGGGTGTCGAAAAGGCAGCGGCAGGGCAGATATAAACGGATTGTTTGTACCTGCCCTTTTTATTCCCGTGAAAAATTTGGGGGAAAATTCAACTTGAGAGAAGAGGGATGTGTCTTCTGAAATAGGAACTTACTTCATATATGGAGGATTTGTATAATATCGAGATTTACCGGAGGAAAGCAGAATGGAGAAAAGACAGGGAGCATTGTATTTTGACAGGGAAGAGGAGCGCTATAATATTCGTTTCGGCTTGGAAGAATGTTATCATGGCCTGTACTGCGGGGAAGGGCTGGAGGTGCTGGTAGGAAAAAGATGGGTGCGTACCCGGATTGAAAAGGCAGCGGACTGGTATCTGGTTGGGATTGATACGGACTGGCTGGACGGGCTGCGGGTAAGGGTATGAGTAAGCTTGCTATTTGCAAGTGTGGATGGTAAAATTACAGGTAACAGGGAGAGCATAGAAAGGGAAGGAATGACAACTGTAAGGAAGGGGCTGAACAGATGGGAAGATTCTTAAATCCGGATAACAGTGCGTTTCAGGTAGCGTTAAATTCAGAAATTTATGTTGATAAGACAGGACTGTTAGAATATACGAACAGGGTAATGGGGACAAAGCAGGGGTATATTTGCAACAGCCGTCCGAGACGGTTTGGAAAATCCATTACGGCTGACATGCTCACGGCATATTACAGCAGGGGTTGTAGTTCTAGAGAAATGTTTGAAAAATTAAACATTGGTAAAAGTACGGATTTTTTGGAACATCTTAACCGGTATGATGTGATTCATCTGGATATCCAGTGGTTTCTGGCAACAGTGGACAGCGTTGATGAGGTCATAAACTTTATTACGGACAGCGTGCTTGTCGAATTGCGGGAGAGTTATCCGGATGTTTTGCCGGAAGAGGTAAATACAGTACCGGATGCGCTTTCGCGGCTCAGGGAAGAAAACGGTCAGAAATTTGTTGTAATCATTGATGAATGGGATGTTCTGATTCGGGATGAGTCGGCAAATGGCAAAGTCCAAAAAGCTTATATTAATTTTTTAAGGGGAATGTTTAAAGGATCGGAACCGACAAAATACATCCAGCTTGCGTATTTGACAGGAATCTTACCGATAAAAAAAATCAAAACCCAGTCGGCGTTAAATAATTTTGATGAATTTACGATGCTGGATGCCGGCAGGCTGGTTTCATTTGTAGGTTTTACAGAAGATGAGGTAAAGACACTTTGTGAAAAATACCGGATGGATTTTGAACAGGTAAAAAAATGGTATGATGGGTATTGTTTGGGGGAATGCCATATTTATAATCCGATTGCAGTAGTAAACCTTGTAACAAAAGGAAAATTTAAAAGTTATTGGTCAGAAACCGGCACCTATGAGGCAATCGTGCCTTTGCTTAATATGGACTTTGAAGGTTTGAAAACAGCAATTATTGAGATGTTGGGAGGAAGTCGGGCAGAGATTGATGTATCTTCTTTTCAGAATGATATGGTAAGTTTTGCAAACAGAGATGATGTGCTTACGTATCTGATCCACCTTGGGTATCTGGGCTATGACGAGGATGCAGAGGCGGCATTTGTGCCGAATGAGGAAATCAGGCAGGAACTGACAAAAGCGATTAGAAGAAATGCGTGGGATGAAATGATCCAAAATCAGAGATGTTAGGATTGATTGTTGGAATATGCATATTTTTGTAATGGAATGGTAATTGATAGGGAGTGAGATGCTTTGTCAGAGTGTCAGAAACTTGAAAGGGTTTCTGCACTTTTTAAATTCATTCGTATTAAATTTGACCAAAAATGAGGGGAAAATGTCGTTTCGTGCATAACATGTTGAATTTGTAATAAATTTATGAATAATAGAAATTGAAATAGAATTTAAGGTATTTTGAAAAGGGAGGCGAATCCGATGCACAACGAATTTTTTTTAGTAGTACTTAGAAAACAGAAGAATTGTGATGAAGGAGGTCTCTATGAAAAATATTATTAAGTATTTGGGGTGTTTGGCTCTAGGATTATTGATTTTGAACAAGGTAGATTTTTCGGTATATGCGGCAGAACCCTCTAAAGTTGTAAGGCATGTAGAGTATGATGAAATTACAGATGTGAATCAGCTGTTACAGATGGGGATTGAAGAATATCAAAAAACTCCTAAAGTAAGAAATCAAAGCGAAAATGAAGAAATAACTGTGAAACAGTTATTAAGTATTACAGAATATGATGATGGTACGATTGAAAAAGAGTACTGTGTTACAGGTTTGGGCATGGTTGATAAGTCCGGTAAAAATGTGTCTGCAGCTCAAATCGCGAGGGCAGATTCTCCGGTAAATAAGGATAAGCAGGTGTCTAATTATGGAGTAACATTAGTGTGCTCACTTTATACAACAATGAGGCTGGATAGTGTATTCGATATGCCACTATTTAGGGTTGATAAGGTAACCACTACTATTTTAAGGACAGGTAGTGTATATCCGGGAAATGGAAGCACGCGGTATAATCATCAGCGTGGAAATGAATTTAAGTCTGTGCCTTTTACCGCCAGCACGGCATCAAATCAAAGTTTTACGATTCCCGGAAGCGCAAATTTCTACCATTCAAGTCCAGAGCCTCTTGCAGGAGGGTTAGTAGCACAGTCGGATGTTTCTTTATCGAATGGTAAGTCTTTATCTGTAATTGTAGGTGTCCCTTCAGATGATCCGTATGCAAAATAAATTGGGGAGAAGAAAGTAAAATGAGGGTAAAAATTTTTAATAGAATTATTATTCTTTTATGTATGATTTTGCTTTTATCTGGATGTGGACAAAAAACCAATACATTTCCTCAAATAGAAGATTTATCTCTTTTTGGTAGCAGCGTTAAGGAGGCTGGTAAATTATTAGGAATAAACCTTTTAGATATATCTCCTACTATATCAGAAAATTCAGAACAACTGGAAGTATACCAGTTACCTGGAACATGGATGATTGGAGAAGGAGAAGCGGAGGTTAGCCTTCATTTTTTGACCACGTCAACACCAAAAGGAAATCCAATGGGTTTGGAAATGGTTACCATGGAATTTTCAGAAGGAACGGATTTAAAAAAACTGTGGGAGTATATTTCTGAAACATGGAATTTGAAGGATAATCCAGATTGGGATAAGGACGAAAGAGGAAATGTTCAAGAGTTTTCATGGATGTCGGAACCTTTGGATGCGGAGACGACAGAGAAACTTGAAAAAATATCAGAAGAAACTTTTGGTAATTCGATGATTTATGTTATGCCATATATTTATATGGAAGGACGTATACGAAAAGATGGTTCAGTTCTATTTTATGTGTTTAGCGCCAGTGGTGCATTAAAGCATCATGAGGATGACTGGGACATAGATTAGCAGAAATCGGAAGATAGATTGACTTTAAAGTAAATATCATTTTTGAAAAATGTAAAGGAGTTGTACATGGTAATAAATGTGCAACTCTTTTATATAGGCAGGCTAACAAGTTCATGTTTTCAAAACAAGAATTGAAAGTTTGAGATATATGGAAAAGGGTGATACTGAGAGCGGCTAAAAGAAATAGTAGTTATCAAGATGGAGCTGGATGATTGAAGTACATTTAGAGTTAAAAAGGGGAAAATATGGGAAAAAGAAAAGAATATAGAAAAATAATAAAAAATTACAAAGAACAGAAAATAGTTTTTCAAGAAGAGATGAAATTGGATTATAGTAAATTAGAGGAAACAATTGCAGAGGCAATAAAAATAGAGAAAGAGAGGGAGAATGAAAACAAGAGAAAACATAGTAAAAAAAGGGAACTCCTATATAAAACTCTCAATATAATTTTTTATATGGTATTGATGATAATAGTTCTGTCGCTATTATATTCTATTTGTATGGCTTTTATAAGCGGAAAAATTGATGATATAGTTGGTTTTTTGATAACAATTGCAACGCTGATTATAATAATTATTATTATGATTTTGTGTTTTGATGAGTCATTTCAAGATGATGTTGAAGAAGCAGCAAATCATTTAGGGGTTAATGTTGCGGTGCTGGCACTTATTCTTTCGCTAATTAGTTTGATAAAGTAGATGCATAGATATTACAAAAATTTGTATGATAAAATTTTTATCCATCTACTTCCAAAATAGTCGAAAATCAATTGATTTTTTCGAAAAGATGTCAATCAGGAAAATTGACAATCATCTACAGAGAATGTTATAGTTGATACTATAAAAAAGAGTGATTGAAAGGCAGCAAAGGCTATGTGTGAATTTAAAATTCAGGAATTGGCTCTTTTGAATTACAGAAGATTTGAAAATGAAAAATTTACGTTAAATCCCAGAATGAACGTTTTTGCTGGAAAGAACGGGTCTGGAAAAACGACCGTATTAGAAGCTGCAAATGTAATGCTGGGAGCATATCTGGCAGCCTATAAAACATACGTTCCGTCCCGGTTTGTATACAATATAAAATCGGCAGATGTGCGGCAGAAAGCACAGATTTCTGAAGACAGTACGATTTTTACCACGGGGACGATCTCTCAATATCCTTGTAAAATCAGCTGTATAGCAAAATGGGGGGAGCAGGATAAAACGATAGAATTTCAGCGTGTAATCCTGAAAGAAGATGCCAGAACAAAATTTGGCGGTTCAAATCCGATGCAGCCGACAGTAATAGCGTGGGAAGAAGCAATATCAAAAGCAGATCATTCAGATATTGAAGTTGTTCTTCCATTGGTACTTTATCTTAGTACAGCACGTTTATGGAAAGATGGAAATAAAAAAGCGACAAAAAGGGGGGTATTCAGCAGGACGGATGCCTATAACCATTGTCTGGATGCGCAGCATGGACTGGATATTGCATTTCGATATTTGGATACACTAAAAGCAGTTTCGATGGAAGAAAATGGTGGAATACTGTTTCCGGCATATCAGGCGATTTTAGAAGCAGTAAATGAGGCATTTAGCGAAGAACTGCAGCCAGGGGAAGAGATTATATTTTCGACCAAATATGAGGATGATATGATTGCCCTTAAGACAGCAGAAGGAACAATTCTTCCATTCCGAATGCTTAGTGATGGTTATCGGAATGTGATAAAGATTATTCTTGATATTGCAACTAGGATGTGTATTTTGAATCCGTATTTGAAAGGGGATGCTCTTAAAAAGACACCGGGAGTTGTTTTGATCGATGAGGTTGATTTAAGTTTGCATCCGACCTGGCAGAAGCGCATTATAAGAATCTTGAAGGAACAGTTCCCAAGGATTCAATTTATCTGTGCGACACATTCGCCGTTTATTATTCAGTCTCTTGAAGACGGGGAACTGGTTACTTTGGATCAGCCGTTAGATAGTGAATATTCGGGTGAGGGGATTGAAGATATTGCGGAAGATATTATGGGCGTGGTACTGCCTCAATATAGTGAAAAAAAACGGAAAATATATGAAGCCTCACGAGAGTATTTTTCTGCGCTCAAAGAGGCAAAGACACAGGATGAAATTGAGAAGTTGGGAAAACGATTAGCTGAACTGGAAGCTGAGTACAGCGAAAATCCGGCATATATGGCATGGGTTCACCAGCAATATACGGAGAAAGCATGGAAGGTTAAAAAAAATGAGGGCAATAGATAAGGGCGGATCGCCTTATAAAGAAATAGACGAGTATCAGGATGCAATACCGTATTTGGAAAAGAAAATTGGTTTATATTGTTCTTATTGCGAAATGTCAATTAAACATGTTCCGGAAGTAGAGCATAAAATTTCCAGAAAGAATGGCGGAGACTGGACGGCATGGAGCAATTTGCTTTTAGGATGTAAATATTGTAATACCAGAAAAGCAGCAAAGATAACACCACAAAATGTGGGGGAGTATTTATGGCCAGATTCTGATAATACAGCGGTGGCTTTTTCCTATACGAATGGGATTCCAAAGGTAAATGAAGATATATTGAGTGCGTTAGATCCAACTGGGATTTGCTGTGAAAAGGCGAAAAATACATATGAAATGGTTGGATTGGGAAATATACCGATACAAAAGGATGATAAAGACAGAAGGGCTACAAGCAGGAATAGTGCGTTTATTAAAGCAAGGGAATCTTTGGAAGGATGGCGCCAGATTAAAGATGCGCCAGAAACGTATAAAAGCGTTATGAAAACACAAATTATGATAACAGCTGTAGCAGAGGGATTTTTTTCTGTTTGGATGACAGTTTTTGCGGACGAACCACAGATTTTGCAGGCATTGATAGAAAGTTTTCCGGGTACTAATGGGGCATATTATGGTAAGGATGGGAAAATAAAGAAGATTATGTAAAAAGAAAAAGGGCGTGTGAAAAAACGAGAAATCATTTTTTACACGCTCTTTTAGACTAAAAAATTATAAACGAAGTACTCTCTAAAAGCGCATTTCCCCCTTACCCCATAAATTTGTTGATTTTCAAATCTAT
>OLNC01000311.1_pt1 | contig 55514 bp, 45 predicted proteins | sample 1672011 | NCBI WGS metagenome assembly OLNC01 (sample SAMEA3136636, study PRJEB25190) | human gut metagenome | biome: human gut; feature: human-associated habitat; material: faeces | place: Austria | collected 2013
TTTATTTTTACTGTGTTTGTTGTGGTTCGTTACAATTTGTTATAATCTGTGATAGTTGTATGTATTGGTGGCGGAGAGGGTGGGATTCGAACCCACGGCCCCTTGCGGAGTCACTGGTTTTCAAGACCAGCTCCTTAAACCACTCGGACACCTCTCCATTGCGTTATCCTTACATGGAAGGTCTCACGCGACAATAGATATATTATCATCTCAAAAGCCAAATGTCAACAACTAATTTTACTTTTTTTCAAAAAAATTTAAACAATTACGGCACTTCAAATTTTATGGGATGTTCCGGGCATCCGCAGTATCTTAAAGTGCCGGAACGACAATATACATTCCCGTACAGGCATGCGTTATCTGTTGTCTCCACCGTTTAAAAAGGCTTCTGCAATAACCAGGTCTTCAGGGGTTGTAATCTTGATATTGCGGTAGTCGCCTTTTAACAGGTAAATGGAATGGTCGGCATATTTTTCAACAACCATGGCATCGTCTGTAACGGTGGTATCCCCCGCTTCTGCTCTTTTTCGATATGCTTCTGATACAAGGGCATAGGAAAATGTCTGTGGTGTCTGTATCTGCCACAGTTTTGAACGTTCCGGGGTATCGGCTACATAGCCCTTGTTATCCGCTACTTTGATGGTGTCTTTGGCAGGCACAGCTGTAATGCAGGCTTCCTTCTCCTGCACACAACTGATATTCGCATTAATAAGCGCACTTGATATAAGCGGTCTGGCTCCATCATGAATCAGCACATAATCACAGTCCGACAACGCCTTTAATCCTTCATAAACAGAATCATAACGTTCTTTGCCGCCTGCAATAACCGCACGGACTTTCTGAAAATTGTATTTCTCCACAATTTCTCTGCTGCAATAGTCTATTTCATCCGCACCTGTCACAAGTATAATCTCATCCACCTCAGACAATTCAAAGGCCCGAAGCGTATAATAAATAACCGGTTTATCCTTAATCAGCAGATACTGTTTGTGAACGGAAGTTCCCATTCTTTTTCCGCTGCCTGCTGCCAGAACGACAGCGGCTGTTTTCTTTCCATCTGCCGTCATTATGCTTTTTCTCCGATCTTCAGATTCGGCACTGCATTCAGATCAAGCCCCGCACGTTTGCCGTTCATATAATCATAATAGCCGGCCGCCCCGATCATAGCTGCATTGTCTGTACATAATAACGGTGACGGTCTGTAGAATTGAATATTCCGTCTGCTGCATGCTTCTTCCATGGCACCACGAAGTGCACTATTGGAAGCTACGCCTCCTGCAAGTGCGACTTTCTTAATATGATATTCTTTTGCTGCCTTCATTGTATGTTCTACAATGACGTCTACGATTGCTTTCTGGAAGGAAGCTGCCACATCTGCTCTGTTAACTTCTATATTCTTCATATGACACTCATTCAGATAATTTAAAACAGCTGATTTGACACCGCTGAAGCTGAAATCCAACGGAGCCCCCTGAATATGTGCCTTAGGGAATGTAATGGCATCGCTGTTACCTTCTTTGGCCAGCTTATCCACCTTTGGACCGCCAGGATACCCCAGGCCAATGGCTCTTGCAACCTTATCAAAAGCTTCTCCGGCTGCATCATCATGGGTTCTGCCTACGATCTCATACTGTCCGTAATCTTTGACAAGAACAAGATGCGTATGTCCACCGGATACCACCATACACAAAAATGGCGGTTCAAGTTCTTTGTTCTCTATATAGTTAGCCGAAATATGTCCCTCAATATGGTGCACGGGCACTAACGGCTTATTCGCTGCATAACTGATTGCCTTTGCTTCCGCTACGCCTACAAGCAGCGCACCAACCAGCCCCGGACCGTATGTTACCGCAATCGCATCAATATCCTCCAATGTCACATTGGCCTCATCCAGTGCCGCCGTGATAACCGGATTGATTTTTTCGATATGTTTTCTTGATGCGATTTCAGGTACGACGCCGCCATATAATTTGTGCAGTTCAATCTGAGAATATATAATATTAGACAACACATCACGGCCGTTTTTTACAACTGCAGCCGCTGTTTCATCACATGAGCTTTCAATCGCCAAAATTAAAACGTCTTTATCCATTTTTATGACTCCTCAAAATTCAATTCCAGTGATTTCTTATCTTTGCCCGGATAAGCATTCTGGAAAATCTGACGTACATCTTCAATATACTGCTCCGGTCTGTTCAAAGCCGGACTGTAATGCGTAAGCCAGAGTTCCTTCACTCCCGCCTGTTTTGCCAGTCTGCCGGCTTCTTCAAATGTCATATGCTTATATTTGACCGCATTATTGACATCCCCTTTTTCGCCATACATGCCTTCACAGATAAAAAGGTCTGAACCTCGGGCATTTCTGACAATACTGTCTGTCGGGCGGGTATCCGTCGTATACGTTACTTTCAGCCCTTTGCGTGCCGGTCCCAGAACCATCTCCGGCTGATAAATTCTGCCGTCCTCCGTCCGGATCGTTTCACCCTTCTGCAATTTGCTCCAAAGCGGCATCGGCACTTCATTCTGTCTGGCCTTCTCCACATCAAACATACCCGCACGTTCAATAGAAATACTATACCCATAACAGGCAACACGATGATTCACTTTGAAAGCATCTATCACATAACCCTGCAGTCTGATCTGCTGCTGCGGTTCTGTCAATTCTATAAATTTGATTTCAAAAGGCAGTTCCGGTGCGATCACCCTAAGCGCCTTGACAACCCGTTCAAGTCCCTTCGGTCCGATCATTGTCAGCGGTTCCGTTCTATCTGAATTGCTCATCGCAAGTAAAATGCCAGGAAGACCACTGATATGATCTCCATGAAAATGCGTAATGCAGATAATATCCAGCGGTCTGAAACTCCACCCCTTTTCACGAATAGCAATCTGAGTTCCCTCACCGCAGTCAATTAATAAACTGCTGCCGTTATACCGCAGCATCAATGATGTCAGCCACCTGTACGGCAGCGGCATCATGCCTCCTGTTCCAAGTAAACATAAATCCAGCATATTATTCCTCTTTCTATTTGCCGTGCTCCTGTTTTCAAGACTTACCCGTGCGTCCCGGTGCAAAATTTTCATCCGTTTTACAGACATATTTTCTATCTGTTATATCCATTCCGTCTGTTCTTCCTCATCCGGCAGATAGCACCATGTCTGAATCATCTTCCCATAGCAATTTTCACAGAGCTGAAAACGATGAATACAGCCATCCCACTTTGAAAAGTATCCCCATGCTTTGCTGACATCCAGAAACGCTGCCCTGTCACATTCATCAACAGACGCAATCATCTGTCCGCAGCAATTACAGATATATACTTCTTTTTTACTTATCTCATCGTATTTTTTCATAGAGTCCTCCCCTAACCTTTCACATTTCGACAAGGTCTATTATACAAAAATACGTCTTATTCGTCACCGGCAATACTTTCCATCTTCATAACCAATGCATTTTCCTTCGGGCAATCATAAAAATCCCTACGGATACCAATGGTTCTAAATCCCAGTTTTTGGTAGCAACGGTGCGCCGATAGATTGCTTGGCCGCACCTCAAGGATAAAGGAAACAACACCGTTTTTCTTTTCCTCTTCAATCAGGGCCTGCACCATTTCAGCACCATATCCGTGATTCTGATGCTCCTTTTTGATAGCCACATTGACAATTTCCGCTTCATCCAGCGCCCTGTAAGCACCGCAGTAACCAATAATCTCATTTTGTGCATTCACAGCAACAATAAAATCAGCCTCGTCCTGCTCAAGCGTATCCCGAAAAGCTTTTTCCGACCACGGATCACCAAAAAGGCTTTGCTCAAGGGCCGCCACCTGAGTCAGATCATCCAACTGCATCTTTCTTATCATCATGCCTTTTCCTGCCCTTTTTTGGCTGCAAGTTCTCTTTCAGCCTGTGAAAGTCTGAGATAATCCGGCTGATGTTCTGCTGCAGACTCGTATTTGCCTTCATGATAATACTGAAGGGCCAGTGCACCAAGGGCGCCTGCTCTCTGCTGACTCAAATGGATCGGCGCATAGCTGTGTGGAACCTGAATATGTTCCTCAATATATGGTTTGAATACCGGTACACCGTCTCCAAGAAAGATCACTTTGCGTCCCAGCTGATTGATCTCATCTATAATTTCCCCAAGCATCACCGCCTTCTGTCCGGAGATGCACTTCATCTGATCTCCAACAAATGTATATAGCCCCGTATAAGTCTGGTTTCTTCTGGCATCCATCAACGGGCACACAACTGCATCTGTTCCGCAAAGATTATATGCAATGGCATCTACTGTTGGTACACTGATAATCGGAATGCTTAACGCCAGTCCAAGGCCCTTGGCTGTTGCCGAACCGATTCTTAATCCCGTAAAAGACCCCGGACCTCCTGAAACGGCAATAGCATCCATCTCCTGTACCGGAATCCCGATCATTTTCAGCAGCGTATCCATCATTGGCAGCAAAGTCTGCGAGTGTGTCTTCTTAAAGTTTGTTGTATATTCCCCGATCAGCTTCTCTTCTGTCACAACTGCCACGGAAGCCACTAATCCGGAGCTCTCCAATACTAATATCTTCACTGTAATTCTCCTTCCGCCTCGATCGTTATCATCCGATAATCAAATCCTTTTTCCAGTACCTTTTCTATTCTCACTGTCTGATAATGAGGCGGCAGAATTTCTTCGATCAGATTGGCCCACTCGATCAGGCAGACGCCCTCACCAAAAATATATTCATCAAATCCAATCTCCTCCATCTCTTCAACATCACCGATCCGGTAAACATCAAAATGATAAAATGGCATCCGTCCCTCATCATATGTCTGCACAATAGTAAATGTCGGACTGCTGACCGGTTCTGTAATGCCCAGTCCGGCCGCAAAGCCCTGGGTGAAAACAGTCTTGCCGACACCAAGATCACCTAACAGACAGAGTACATCCCCCGCCTTGGCCTCCCTGCCCATCTGTTCACCTATTTTATATGTTTCTTCCGCACTAAATGTTTCTATTTTCATACGCTGACTCTCTTATTATTATTTTAATTTGAGTTTTCCTGTATCAATATGCTGTTTTAAACATGCTGCTACACGTGCATACTGTTCGCCCAACTGATTTTTTGGCCAGATATAAGCCCGGGCTGCTGTCATATAGACCAGCAGTTCACGGCCATTATCCTTGACTCTGATGATCTGATTCCAATCAACATCTGCCTGTTCTTCACCGAGACATACAGAAAGATGTTCATCGGATAAAATATATTCCAGTCCGCCGCCCAGAGATTTGTTCCGCTGAATCTGTGCCTTTGCCTTTGTCAAAAGCATCAGCGGATTGATGACCGTAAACAGCAGTGCAATAATAAAGTAGAGCATCTTGGCCGTCGCATCCGTCACATTCCATCGGGTGATCAGCAGCACAAGCGAACCCATACTGAGCACCAGCCCTATGATACCTGCAGGCTTGCTGTAATAATGATACATCATAAAATAGTACAAATCATTTACTTTTAATGTAATTTTAAATTTAATCTCGTCCATTTTGCCTCCTTGTATCTAATCTATAATAGTACCATCAATCAAGAATCATTGTCAACTGAATACGTTTTTTTGCAAGGTCCACAGACATAACTTTGACTTCCACCACGTCACCGACGCTGACCATTTCCATCGGGTGGCGGACAAATTTCTTGTTTGTCAGCTGTGAAATATGCACCAGACCATCCTGATGAACGCCGATATCCACAAACACCCCAAAGTCAATCACGTTTCTGACGGTTCCTTTTAAAATCATCCCCGGCTTCAGGTCTTTCATTTCCAGGACATCTGTACGGAGTACCGGCTTCGGCATATCTTCTCGAGGATCCCTTCCCGGTCTTCTCAGTTCATGAACAATATCATGCAGGGTGATTTCTCCGATGGATAATTTTGTAGCCATCTTCTCATAATCTTCAATTCGAATTGGAAGGCTGCCTTCACGCAGCTTATCCGGTTCCACGCCCAATTCAGACAGTAATTTCTCGACTGCCTCATAGGATTCCGGGTGAACGCCCGTATTATCAAGGGGCTGACTGCCATCGCTGATACGAAGGAAACCTGCACACTGCTCATAGGCTTTCGGTCCCAGTTTTGGCACCTTTAAAAGTTGTTTTCTGTTGTCAAAACGTCCGTTTTCTTCACGATATGCCACGATATTCTTTGCCACAGTCTTGCTGATGCCGGAAATATACTCAAGAAGAGACGCAGAGGCCGTATTCAGATCCACCCCGACTTTATTGACACAGTCTTCAACGGTACCGGATAAAACTTCGGACAGTTTCTTCTGATTCATATCATGCTGATACTGACCGACACCAATGGCCTTCGGATCAATCTTAACCAGTTCAGCCAGAGGATCCTGAAGTCTTCTGGCAATAGATGCCGCACTTCGCTGACCAACATCAAAATTAGGGAATTCTTCTGTCGCCAATTTGCTGGCTGAATAAACACTGGCGCCTGCCTCGCTGACGATCACATAAGCCACTTTCTCAGGTATTTCCTTCAGAAAATCTACTATGACCTGTTCTGATTCTCTTGACGCCGTCCCGTTTCCAAGGGAAATCAGCGTAATACCATATTTCCTGACAAGTTTTCGAAGAACTTCCTTCGCCTGATCAATTTTCTTCTGCGGCTCTGTCGGATAAATAACAACCGTATCCAACACCTTGCCTGTCGGGTCCACAACTGCCAGCTTACATCCTGTTCTGAAAGCCGGATCCCAGCCAAGAACTGTCTGCCCTTTGATTGGCGGCTGCATCAGCAGCTGCTGCAGATTCTTGCCAAAAACAGTCATAGCGCCTTCTTCTGCTTTTTCGGTCAGGGCATTCCTTACTTCACGTTCCACCGCTGGTGCGATCAGACGGCGATAACTATCCTCTGCTGCCGCTTCCAGCATTTCTGTTGTATAAGGATTCTTCTGATGAACAACCTGTCTTTTCAGCCAGCCAATCAGCTTCTCTTCCGGCACTTCAATCGTTACACTGACCATCTTCTCTTTCTCTGCACGGTTGATCGCCAGCACTCTGTGTCCCGCAATTTTGGATACCGGTTCAGCAAAATGATAATACATTTCATAGACAGATTTTTCTTTGTCATCCTTTGCTTCAGATACAAGACGTCCCTCTTTTTCAAACTGCTGTCGGATCCACATACGATAAGCCGCTGTATCCGCGATACTCTCTGCCAAAATATCCGAAGCGCCCTCTAAAGCTTCCTTGACATCTGCCACACCTTTTTCCTCTGACACATAGTCGGCAGCTTCTTCTTCAACCGGATGTCCGAGATTCTGTGCCATCACCGCTGCGGCCAGCTTTTCAAGGCCTTTTTCCTTAGCAATCATGGCTCTTGTGCGGCGCTTTGGACGATATGGACGGTATAAATCATCCACAACCACCTGTGTCTGAGCTTCCTCGATCTGTTTCAGCAAAGCGTCTGTCATCTTCCCCTGATCACGGATAGTCGCAATGACCTGCTGCTTCTTATCTTCAAGATTTCTCAGATAGATCAGCCGTTCATAAAGCTTTCTCAGCACTTCATCGTTTAATGCCCCTGTCTTTTCCTTTCGGTAGCGGGCAATAAAAGGAATGGTATTATCCTCATCAATTAACTGTACTGCAGCTGTCACCTGCCATTTTTCAACACCCAGTTCACTGCTCAGTTTTGCTTCAATATCTATCATACTTTTCTCCTTTATTCATTGAATACAACGGGGCTGCAGCAAAATTATCCTATTCTTGCCGCAGCCCCGATCACTTTTATTCTATATATGCTAGTACATCGTTTTCGAAATAACTACACCATTCACTTGCCTGCGAATCCGAGTGTGCAGGTAGAAAAGCCTCGGCGTAGCCCGCTACGCCTGCGTTTTTTACCTGCACACTCGAATCCGCATCCTGCGCGATTGGTGTAGTTATTTACGAAACGATGTACTAGTTCATGAAAATACGAACGATAAAGCCGTCAAGCTGTGATTTCTTCTCTTCAAAATCGCCCACTGTCATTGGTTCTGTTACAAAGCCATACTCACCATCCACACCTTCGGCATGGCAGATGGCAATGTTCCCAAATAAGGCTCTAGCTTTATCTTCTGTGCCATTCTTCGCACGAACAAAAAATCTGCTCTTGTACAATGTATATTCAACCAGATGCAGTTTCTGTGGCTGCCAGATCGTCATGATATGGGTTCCCATATGCTTGACTTCATCCACCACATCAGAAACAACTGCGCTTGCTGTCGGCAGCTTGCCTGCACCCTTGCCATAGAACATAACATCTCCCAGGGCATTGCCCTTTACAAGGATTGCATTAAATACATCATTCACACTATAAAGCGGATGATCATGGGCGATCATCATCGGTGCTACAAGTGCAAACAGACCGTCTTCCTCTCTGCGGCTTGTACCAAGCAGCTTAATGCCCATGTTCATAGCCTTGGCATACTTAAAATCTGTCTCCGTAATATGCGTAATGCCTTCTGTATGGATATCCTCATAATCCACCTGCATACCATAAGCAAGAGAAGTTAATATTGCAATCTTGCGGCAGGCATCATAACCTTCCACGTCTGCTTCCGGATGTCGTTCTGCATAGCCCTTGTCCTGCGCTTCCTTCAGTACAGCATCATAATCTGCACCTGACGTATCCATCTTGGTCAGCATATAATTCGTCGTGCCATTCAGAATACCTGTAATCTCATCAATCTCATCTGCTGTCAAAGACTGATTCAAAGGACGGATGATCGGAATACCGCCGCCGACACTGGCCTCAAAAAGGAAGTTAACATTCTTCTCATCAGCAAGTGCCAATAATTCTGCGCCATGCTTCGCTACCAGTTCCTTGTTGGAAGTTGATACACTCTTTCCTGCCTGTAAAGCCTTTTTGACAAAAGTGTAGGCTGGTTCAACGCCCCCCATGACTTCGACAACAATCTTGATCTCCGGATCATCCAGGATCACCTGATAATCATGTACAATCTTCTCCTGGATCGGATCTCCCGGAAAATCTCTCAGATCCAAAACATATTTCACATCAATGGCTTCACCTGCACGCTTTGTAATTGTCTCACGGTTCGTTGTCAGAACCTCTACAACACCTGAACCGACTGTACCATATCCTAAAACAGCTATATTCACAATAATCTCCTCCTGCACTCAGACTTCGTGCTCTGTCTATTCTCTTCCGAGTATTTTTATGTCGTGAATGCCCTTCATTGCATTCAGTCTTTCCACAAGTGCAGAAAAATCTCCTGTTGTCGGCAAAACGTCGATGCTCAATGTCAATGACGCAACACCATTGATGGGGATTGCCTGATGAATCGTCAAAATATTGGCTCTGTAATCTGCGATCTTCCCCAATATCCCTGACAGTAGTCCCGGCTCATCATCCAGCTGTATGCTGAGCGTAATGGTCCGTCCATGAACATTCTCATGAAAAGGAATGATATCATCTTTGTACTTATAAAAAGAACTTCTGCTGATACCCGTGGCATCTGTTGCTTCCTGTACAGTCATCGCCTTCTCGGAATCGATCAGACGCTTTGCCTCCACAACCTTCAGTAAAACTTCAGGCAATGCCCGTTCCTTTACAATGTAATATTTGCCACTTTTATCCATAAATTCCACCTTTTGTTCGCATAGGAAATACACTTGTTTTTACTAGAACGATAGTAGCACAAATTATCCCCCATTGCAACTGTTTTATTGTTCCTGCGGCTGATTTTTTAAAAGATTGTTCCATTTCAGGTAGGCATTGATAAAAAGATCAATATCTCCATCCATGACCGCATCTACGTTGCTGCTCTCAGCACCTGTACGATGGTCCTTGACCAGCTTATATGGCTGCATCACATATGAACGGATCTGGCTGCCCCAGGCATTATCCTTAACCTCACCGCGGATACCTGAAAGCTTCTCCTGATTCTCCTGCTGTTTCAGCAAATACAGTTTGGCTTTCAGCATCTGCATGGCTTTATCCTTATTCATATGCTGGGATCTCTCATTCTGACATTGAACAACAATATTCGTCGGCAAATGCGTAATACGGATGGCCGATGACGTCTTGTTGATATGCTGGCCGCCGGCACCGCTGGAACGGTACGTATCAATTCGCAGATCATCCTCATTGATCTCAATATCAAGATCTTCCTCGATATCCGGCATAACATCGCAGGATGCGAAGGATGTCTGACGTTTACCTGCCGCATTAAATGGTGAAATACGGACAAGACGGTGAATTCCCTTCTCACTCTTCATATATCCATAGGCATTCTCTCCCGCAATTTCCACTGTTACAGACTTGATACCGGCCTCTTCACCATCCAGATAATCCAGCACGGTGGTTGTAAAGCCATGCTTCTCAGCCCATCTTGTATACATGCGGAACAACATGCTGACCCAGTCGCAGGCTTCTGTACCACCGGCTCCGGCATGCAGTGTGACGATGGCATTGTCTCCATCATACTCTTCCGAAAGCAGTGTTTTAATTCTGAGATGTTCAAAACGTTTCTCAAAATCTGCCATGGCTTCCTGTACTTCCGGAATCAGGGATGCATCATTCTCTTCATAGCCCATCTCAAGAAGTGTTTCCACATCTTCCCATGCTGTCTCCAATCGATGGTATTCTTCAACTGTGTCTTTTAAATTCTTTAATTCTTTCATGGAGTTATTGGCTTTGTCGGCATTGTCCCAAAAACCCGGTTCCTCCATCATACGCTCTAATTCTTCGATCCTTGACTTCTTGCCAGCCAGGTCAAAGTGAATCCCCCACTTCTTTTAATGGTACGGCATAGCCGTTCAGAGCGAATTTAATCTGATCGAATTCGACCACCAAAATCACCTCTTTCTATAATCAGAACCTGTTTGCAGGTTCTGGTGCGAAATCGTGTCTGCAAAGCAGGCACGATTCCAATTTATTACTGATTGCGTCCGCAACAGTTCTTATACTTAATCGGGCGTCCATCCGGATAGCACTTGCCGCATGGGCAAGGATCATTCGGCTGAACTTTCTTGTTCTTTCTCTGAACAGGTTTCTTTGGACCGGAATCATCCTTGTTCGTTCCTGTTACCTTCACTTCCTGTTTGCGCTCCACTTCAGGTTTCTTGCGGATGTGCAGCATGATCATCACGATATCCTTGGAAATCGCAGCAATCATCTCTTCAAACATCTCAATACCCGCATAACGGTATTCTACAACAGGGTCCTTCTGTGCATATGCCTGCAGAGAAATACTCTGACGCAACTGATCCATATCATCAATATGGCTCATCCACTTATTGTCAATGACTTTCAGCAGGAATACACGCTCTACTTCGCGGAATGTCTCCGCAGAGCCCGTCTCCTCTGTTATCTCCTGTTCCTTCTTTGCATACAGTTCCTTGACCTGTTCTGTCACTTCATCGATCAGACGTTCTGTCGTATAGCCTTTATAATCATCCTTGTTCATGGACAGTGGCTTAATCGGTGCGATTGGAAGCAATGTACGGTTCAGCAGCAGAAGATTCCACTCTGCCGGTGTCTGACCTTCATCAATAACATCATTGATCTCCGCTTTAACAACATCTCCGATCATACGGACAATCTCATCATGCATGCTCTCGCCCTTCAAGACACGGCGGCGCTCTTCATAGATCAATTCTCGCTGCTCATTGTTAACCTGGTCATATTCCAGCAGGTTCTTACGAATAGCAAAGTTGTTGGACTCGATCTTCTTCTGTGCCTTCTCAACAGCATTGGAAAGCATCTTGTGTTCAATTGCCATACCATCTTCGTGAGACAGTGCATTGAATACCTTCATCATCTTGTCAGAACCAAACAGACGCATCAGATCATCTTCAAGGGAAATGAAGAATCTTGTATCACCCGGATCTCCCTGTCGTCCGGCACGGCCTCGAAGCTGATTATCAATTCGTCTTGATTCATGACGCTCTGTACCGATAATCTTCAGACCGCCCAGTTCAGCCACACCATCCCCAAGCTTGATATCGGTACCACGACCGGCCATATTCGTGGCGATGGTCACCGCACCTCTTTCACCGGCATGTGCAACAATCTCCGCTTCCTTCTCATGGAACTTCGCATTCAGAACGGTATGCGGAATCCCCTCTTTTCTCAGACGGTTACTGATTTCTTCAGAGCCTTCGATGGTGATTGTACCAACCAGAACAGGCTGTCCCTTCTGATGGGTCTCAATAATCTCTTCAACAATGGCATTGATCTTCTCTCTGTGAGTACCAAATACCAGATCATCATGATCCACACGGATAACTTTCTTGTTTGGCGGGATCTCGATAACATCCAGACCATAGATCTCACGGAACTCTTCCTCTTCTGTCAAGGCAGTACCGGTCATGCCGGCTGTCTTGTTGTATTTATTAAAGAAGTTCTGCAGTGTGATCGTTGCCAGCGTGCGGCTCTCTCTCTTAACTTCTACACCTTCTTTTGCTTCAATCGCCTGATGGAGACCATCTGAATAGCGACGGCCCGGCATAATACGACCTGTAAATTCATCGACGATCAGTACTTCGCCATCCTTAACCACATAGTTCTTATCACGGAACATCAGATAATTGGCGCGAAGAGCCAATGTCATAACATGCTGGATCTCAAGGTTATCAGCATCAGCCAGATTGTTCAGATGGAAATACTCCTCTACCTTCTTGACACCCTGTTCTGTCAAGACAACATGTTTCTCTTTCTCATTGACAATGAAATCACCGGTCTCTTCAACCTCTTCGCCCATCATGACTGTCATCTTGTTGATCTCGCCCTTACGCTCACCCTTTGTCATACGTTTGGCCAGATAATCACAGGTGTTGTAAAGTGCCGTTGACTTGCCGCTCTGACCTGAAATGATCAGCGGTGTTCTGGCTTCATCGATCAATACAGAGTCCACCTCATCGATGATCGCATAATTCAATTCACGCTGTACCAGCTGCTTCTCATAAACTGCCATATTGTCACGCAGATAATCAAAGCCAAGTTCATTGTTCGTCGCATAAGTAATATCGCACTGATAAGCCGCACGACGCTCGTCCGGATTCATACTGTTCAAAATGACGCCAACGCTCAATCCAAGGAAACGATGAACTTCACCCATCCACTCTGCATCTCGGTTGGCCAGGTAGTCATTGACTGTAACAATGTGAACCCCCTTGCCCTCAAGTGCATTCAAATAGGCCGGCAATGTAGATACCAATGTCTTACCTTCACCAGTCTTCATCTCAGCGATACGACCCTGATGCAGGATCACACCGCCGATCAGCTGAACTCTGTAATGGCGCATGCCAAGTACACGGGTTGCTGCCTCTCTGACAACTGCATAAGCTTCCACAAGGAGATCATCCAATGTCTCTCCTTCAGACAGGCGCTTCTTAAACTCATCTGTCTTCGCTCTCAGCTCTTCATCAGACAACTTCTCCATAGCAGGACCCATAGCTTCAATTTTATCAACGATTGGATATACTCTCTTCAGTTCTCTCTCACTGTGTGTACCCATAATCTTGCTGAAAATTCCCATATAGTTCTCTCCTAAAATCACTGAATTGTGCGCCCTCATATATACTGTGTTTCTTCCTGTCCGGCGCACCCGAAACGTGTCTATAACGAATTTATTCTAACACTATATACTGCCATTTGCAAATAAAAAAAGCGTAAAAACTTCCGCATCCCCGATAATAAACCACGTTTGGTTCCCGGATAGACACAAAAAAACCTCAAAAGGAGTTGTTCAATACAGGCACGTTCGCACTGCCAGCACCTGTAATTTGAACAACTCCTTTTGAGGCTTTTGTCAATTATATACTACCGCACACTATTTATTCCCCATAGTATGCTTATACTCAATATTCAACACGGATTTAGTTCTCCGGTTCGATCAGACCGTATGTGTTGCCTTTTCTCTTATAAACAACATTGACTTCATTGGTCTGTGCATTGCGGAATACAAAGAATGAATGTCCGAGCAGTTCCATCTCAACACACGCTTCTTCAGGATCCAATGGCTTAATCGCAAACTTCTTCGTTCTGACGATCTTCACTTCCTCATCACCATCTGTCTCCATCTCAAGATACGCCGGTTGGAAGTTCTTTCTGCTGTTCTGCTGGTTCGCAATTCTTGTCTTGTACTTTCTCAACTGACGGACGATAATCTCTTCCACCAGATCTATGGATACATACATATTATCACTGGACTGTTCTGCACGGATTGTATGTCCTTTCACAGGAACTGTTACTTCAATCTTCTGACGCTGCTTCTCAACGCTTAATGTAACAATAATCTCTGTCTCAGGTGTAAAGTACTTCTCAAGCTTGCCTAACTTGTCGTAAATGGCTTCCTTCAATCCTTCTGTAACTGTGATATTGCGGCCGCTGATGATATAACGCATATAACCATCTCCTTCATCTATATTCCACTGAAATGAATCAGGGTCTTTCTGTCTTACAACTTGTAAAACTATAGCATTATTATACCATATATACCGATTCTTTCAAGTCAATTCATTAAATTTTCAAAAAATAAATGTTTTTTTAGACTATTGGACGTATTTTATTTAGAATTTTTTGTGCCATTTTTATTATTATTTGTCAATACAAAAGTCAAGTATTTTCGCGTTTTTTTTCCTCAATTCGACACTTTTTACGTTTTATACAAAACATATATTTGCATAAGTGCTCAAGATATCCACCATTTTTTTATCCACAAACCTGTGGATAAAGTGGATAACTCTGTGTATAACTCAAAAATAGCGCCTTTTCAGTGTTTTTGCCTGTGGATAACCTGGTGATAACTTTTCACTTGTCCTCATCCTCTATCGGGCAACTTCGACATGTTTTGGCACAATTATTGTGCAATTCTCACAATTAGACATTTTTAAATTGTTTCACTCCCGAAACAATCAGAATTTCATCGAAAGTTTTCCATAAAACAATTGCTATTTTTCCATCTATTCACATAGCGTTATCCTTTGTCGAATGATTGTTGAAAAACCGATCAAAGGAAAAAAAAGAAAAACTGCATGCCCGCAGAATGCTCTGCAAACATACAGTTTTTCTTTCGTATATTGATTAGATAATACGTTTTGCACACATTGGTGTTCTGTAGTACAGATCGGAAATGATAATTCCCTTTGATGGTGTACTTGCATGAACAACCTTGCCATTACCGATATAAATAACAACATGGCCGACACCTTCGCTGTCACCATAGAATACAAGGTCACCAGGCTGAAGATCACTGATGGCTACAGATGTGCCAACAGTTGCCTGAATACTTGCACGTCTCGGAATGGAATAACCGAAATGCAGGTAAACCTGCTGTGTAAATCCTGAACAGTCAACACCATTTGTCAGGCTGTTGCCGCCATAGACATATGGATAACCGACATACTGTACAGCGAAGTCTGCAATCTGCTGTCCCAGTGAAGAGCTGGATGAAGTAGATGAAGCAGTTGTATTGCTTGTTACAGTTGGCTTGGTCGTCGTCAGATAATCACTCTTGATGTAACCTGTCTGACCGTTATAATCAACACGGCTCCAGCCGCTGCTTGTCTTGCCTGTTCGTGTAATGCTGCCGCCTGCTGCAAGTGTACCGATCTTATCCGCATCTGCTGATGCTTTGGCACGGATATTCACACCTGCTGTTGCATAAACGGTTTCTTTCACTTCTTCAATATCACTCTTAGAAGAGGAAGTATTGGATGAAGAAGATGTCTGATTGCTCTCAGTTACCTGAGGCTTTGTTGTTGTCAGATAATCACTCTTAATGTAACCTGTCTGACCATTGTAATCCACCTTACTCCAGCCATTGCTGTCTGATGTACGTATAACGCTGTAGCCTGCGATCAGTGTACCGATAACATCCGCATCTGCTGATGCCTTGGCACGGATATTCACACCTGCTGTTGCATAAACAGTTTCTTTCGTTTCCTGCTTTTTCTCAGTTGTCTGCTGTGTACTGTCTGATGCTGCAGCCGGTTTCGTTGTTGTCAGATATTCGCTCTTGATGTAGCCTGTCTGACCATTGTAATCCACCTTGCTCCAACCGTTGTCGCCAACGCCTGTACGTGTAATGCTGTAGCTTCCTACCAGTACATCCAGTTTATCTGCATCTGTCGATGCTGCTGAACGGATAGATACGGAATACGTTGCCCATACCGTTTCATTCACATCTGTATAAGAAGCAGAGGATGCTTTATCCTGCTGAGTCTTCTCTGTCTCTGTGGCTTTTGTTTCTGCTGTTTCAGTTTCAGCAGCCTTTGTCTCTGTCTCTGCTGTTGTCTCTTTCTCAGTTTCAGCTTCTGTTTCAGACGTTTCAGTCTCAGTAGCCTTTGTCTCTGCTTCTGTCTCTGCAGTCTCAGATTCCTTCTTCGTCTGCTCTTCATCAACAGAAACAGCCTCTTCGTATTTCACATCCAGAACAACTGAATCTGCAGGAATGTAACCTGTGTTGTCACCAACCTTAACCTGTACCCACTGGCCATCGTCTGATGCTCCGAGCACTGTCAGCTCCTGATCCCACAAAACAGTTGTCACAATCTTGGCATCAGCTGAAGGTTCTTCGTACATATACATCTGCTCACTCTGTGACTTTGCAACCAGCTCAGAAACTTTATGTTCTTCTGCATAGGCTTCCGCATCTGTACCTGTGAGCAAATACTTTGCTTCCACATAGCCATCACAATCACCGGATGTAATATGTGCCCATCCGTCTTTGACTTCCTCAATCTCACAGCCCGAGCCGGAATAAAGCTTACCCACAACATCTGCATCGCCATTCGGTTCTGTATGGATCTTCAGATAATCATCAGCAACAGCGATGCCCTTCTTCGCATACGGAGAACGTTGATCCTGCTCAACAGTTGTAATGATCCTTGCTTCCAGATCCAGACCTCCTACATAAGTACTGTCGGTGCTGACAACAGATATACTCTGATCTGTATTGATCGTAATCGGTGCTGCCATCGCCGGCACTGTACATGCAGAAACAACAAGAGCTGTGGTAATACCTAACACAGCTCTCTTATATCTATGATTCACCATCGGTATACCCCTTTTCTATCTTTTACTTTGTTCCTATCCCATAATTATGTAAATGCAATTACAAGATATTAATAAACAATTGTAAGTTGTTACATTATTGTTACAAAAAGATTATACCAATGATACGCTTTTTTGTCAACCTATCCGTCTGATTTTTCCACCCTGAATCATGATCTTCTGCTGTTTCAGCAGTCGTCCCACAGCACGTTTGAAGGCTGCTTTACTAATTCCGAGCTCACGCTCAATAACTTCCGGACTGGCTTTTTCTGTAAAAGGCAATACACCGTCATAGCTGTCCAGCAGTCTGAGGATCTTCTCTCCGTCCTTGTCCATCTGCACACTGACTGTCTCTGACATCGTCAGTTCCATCTTGCCGTCTTCTCTGACTTTAACAACTCTGGCATGTACCCGATCTCCGACTTTCATACGGCCATGAACACCCTTGGATGGGATCATGCCATGATACGTGCCGTCTACGGCAACAAAAGCACCATAATGTTCATTGATCTGATAAACAATACCCTCAACGTAATCATTTTTCTGATAATCACTGTCTGTTCGCAGATATTCATAAACCTTCATCGTTGCACAGAGACGGCGGCTCTTATCTATATAAAGTGCCACCAGGCAGCTCTGACCGCTCTCCGGACGCCATGTCTGCTCTTTAAAAGGCAGAAAAAGATCCTTTTCCAATCCCCAGTCCAGAAATGCACCAATCTTGCCCACCTCTTTGACTTCCAGTATCGCTGTTTCTCCCAGTTTCAGCTTTGGCTCCAATGTTGTGGCCACCAGTCTGTCCTGAGAATCACGATAAATAAATACTTCAATCTCATCACCGATCTGGCTGCCTTCCGGCACATATTTGGACGGTAATAAGACAGCCTGCTCTTCGCCTTCACAGCCAAGATATACACCAAATGTTTTCACACGCTTGATTGTTAAAACCTGTTTCTTTCCTAATTCGATCATTTTTTCCTCCCCTATCTATCTTTTGAACTCAACAACCGCGTAGGCCTGACCTTCTGCATCTCCAAGCAGAATCTTGATGATTTGATCATCCTTATATATAAAAGGATACAACTGGTCATGCAATACTGCCGCTTTCTTATATTCTACACGTACCTGGCGAATATGAAAATCCTCCGGTACAAATTCCAATGCCGTTCTTATATACTGTGCATTATTCATGTGCTGATTCGTGTCAATAAACGCTTTTGGAACACTGATCGGTTCCAGCCTTTCCTTTTCTTCCCTGAAAGCAATCTTACGCGGTGCATACGACATGTCCGCTTTCTCTTCCATAGGATAATGTGCCGCAATCTCCGGTGTGATTCTTACAACGTGTCCGTTTTCCATATCCACAAGTATCCACTGCGAATTGGCAACAGCGAGACGTCTGCCGTTCTCGTCCTGAAGCATAAAGTTTCTGTAACCGAAAGCTGCATCGAATTTGTATGGCCATGTGCTGACACTGACTTTGCATCCCATCTCCGGATATGTGTCCACATCAATCTGCCATGAAGCCAGCAGCCAGGCCAGATGATGCTCATTCATGTAGGTAAGCCCCATGCCAAGCACTTCCGACTGGAAAACGCTGCAATCCTGAAAGTATTCGGCAATCTGAGCAATATCTGCAAAACCTTTCATGGAAATCTCACTATAAGTAACTCTTCGATCATGTGTATACATCCTCCGTCTCCTCTCTCTGCCTGTCGCAGGATAAAAAAACAGACATCTTGCCTCAGCAAGATGTCTGACCTAATAGCTGGGCTAGAAGGACTCGAACCTTCAAATGCAGGAGTCAGAATCCTGTGCCTTGCCAATTTGGCGATAGCCCAATGTCTCTTGACAAAAAGAATTATATAACAGGAAATCAAAAACGTCAAGCACTTTTTTTAAATTTTTTAAACTTTTTTATTTATATCTACAAAATACCAAATTCCACCGTCTGCCGGGAGGGGCGGCAGATATTCCATCCAGATAAAATCTCCGCATCATAAGGACATCAAAGAGCCCCATTCATGGCAGGGGCTCTTTGATGTTTTTCTATATACTAAAGACAGTTTGCAATGATGTCCGTATGATCAGTATTCCACTTCCTGAAGGAACAATCCCTGTGCCGCCGCAGTTGCTCCGGCTTTTGTTCTGTCCCTGCTCTCTAAAATAGCTGTCATTTCTTCCGGCCGGCGCTCTCCTTTTCCGACTTCAATTAGGGTGCCCACAATGATTCTTACCATATTATATAAGAAACCATTGCCATAAACTGTAATCTGCAATTCTCTCGTATCAGCATAAATATCAATATCATAAATCTCACGAACAGTAGATTTGTTTGTACGCTTGTTGGAACAGAAAGCTTTGAAATCATGTTCTCCAACAAGAAGGGCTGCCGCCTTTTTCATTGCAGTCACATCCAGCTTATCGAAACAGTACCAGGTATACTTTCTGTCAAAAACACAGGGAACATCGCCAATGGCAATACGATAGAGATATTTCTTAGCTTTGGCATTGTACCTGCTGTGGAAACGTTCCGGCACATCGTCCACACGATTGACCGCAATATCCCCGGGAAGATATCGATTCAGATAATACTTCATCTCCCAGCATTTCATATTGCTGTTGGTATGGAAATTCGCCACCTGCTCATAAGCATGGACGCCGGCATCTGTTCTTCCTGCTCCGATCAATTCTACCTGTTCTCCTGTCATCTTGCTGAGAACATCTTCCAGTTTTCCCTGGATGGTCACGCCATGACCTTTGCCAAGGCGCTGCCATCCGTCATATCTGCTGCCATCATATTCAATCAGCAGCCGTATATTTCTCTCCATATGCTATCCTTTCACATCTCACAAGGTGCGGATGCCCCGGCGTACCGATATCTGTCAATGTCGGCACCTCACTCAGGCAATTTTCACCTGCATAGCGACAGCGGCCGTAAAACGGACATCCGCCGTCTCCATCCACTGTTTCCGGTAATATTTCATTCACTGTGACGCTATCCGTCGTTTCTTTCTCTTCATCTGTCAGAATACTGTCAAACAGCATTCTTGTATACGGATGACATGGATGATCATAAAGTTCATCCACATCTGCCATCTCCACAATTCTTCCAAGATACATCACGATCACTCTGTGACACATATGATGTACAACATTTAAATCGTGGGAAATAAACATATACGTCAGATTCTTCTCATCATGCAACTTCAGAAGCAGCCTGAGAATCTGTGACTGAACCGTAACATCAAGGGCGGATACCGGTTCATCAGCGATGATCAATTTTTCCCCGCGCATCAGTGAAAGGCCGATACTGATTCTCTGACGCTGTCCGCCTGAAAGTTCTCTGGCATAACGATTGGCAAAGGACGGATCCAGACCGATCTCTGTCAGCATCTGATTCACCAACTCTTTACGCTGTTTCTTATCCTTAATGCCTTTCAGCTTCAGTGGTTCCTCAAGGATCCAGCCAATCTTTCTGGCAGGATTCAGGGAACTGAAAGGATCCTGAAAGACCATCTGCGGTTTCAGATGATCCATCTCAAGCTTACCGTCATACTCTCTATTCAGTCCGACAATGGTCTTCGCCAATGTGGACTTGCCACATCCGCTTTCACCTACAACGCCGAGAATCTCACCCTCATAGAGATCAAAACTCATACCATGGATAATATGCTTGCGTTTATCCTTACTTGAAAACAGCTTCTTATTTTCTTTATAATAAACATTCAAATCCTGAACTTCCAACAGCTTCTTTGTATTCTGGGATTTCCGCACCTGATCCGGCATGGACGCTACAAGCTTGCGGGTATACTCATGCTTTGGATGCTTCAGTACCTCTTTGGCATCCCCGCGCTCTACGATCACCCCTTTGTACATGACAACCACCTTCTGACAGACTTCCTTGATGACGTTCAAGTCATGGGAAATAAACAGAATAGAACTGCCTGTATCTCTGTGAATCTTCTTCAGCAGATTCAGGATCTGAGCCTGTACGGTTACGTCAAGGGCCGTCGTCGGTTCATCCGCAATGATCAGATCCGGATGGTTGATAATCGCCATGGCAATCATCACACGCTGACGCATACCGCCGGAAATTTCATGAGGATACTGATCCACCAGTAATTCCGGATTTCTGAGGCCGACACTGGCCAGTGCTTCGATCACACGCCCGCGAATCGCTTCTTTATCTAAATCTGTATGCAATTTCAGGCTTTCTCCCACCTGAGCACCGATCTTCATGACCGGATTCAGAGATGTCATCGGTTCCTGAAAGATCATCGACATATTCTTGCCCTGGATCTTGCGGCGCTCCTCACGGCTCATGCCCAAAAGTTCCTGGCCATTCAGCTGAATGGAGCCCTCAGATACCTGCGCTTCTTCACTAAGCAGTCCCATCACTGCAAGGGATGTCATGGACTTACCGGAACCGGATTCGCCAACGATTCCGACGATTTCTCCTTTTCCCACCTCAAGATTGACATGATCCACAACTGTGTGTATGCCACTCTTTGTTGGAAAACCAATGGTCAAATTCTCGATTTTTAATAATTCCTTATCCATAGGTTCCTCCTAATCGCTGATGGCCCTCAGCCCTTCACTGATCTGACTGAAGCCGAGAATAATAAGAACAATGACAACACCCGGCCAAATGGCATACCACGGTGCTGTAAATATATAGGCCTGTGCCTCCGAAAGCATACGTCCGAGACTTGGATCCGGCGGCTGAACACCCAGTCCGAGATAACTCATACTTGCCTCCGCCAGAACAGCATTGTTAAAACCGATCGCCGCTGCTGTCAGCATGCTTACAACGGTATTCGGCAAAATATGTACAAATATAATTCTCAGACTGCCCGCTCCCATCACCTGAGCACTGCGGACAAATTCCTGGGACTTGTATCGTATCACTTCGCTTCGCACAATTCGCGCAAAACTCGGGATAAACATCACACCAAGCGCAATGATAATCTTGTATTTACCTGTTCCGATAAAACTGATAAAGATCAATACAAGCAGCACACTTGGAAATGATAATAAAACATCATTGATTCGCATAACGATTTCATCAAACAGACCACCATAAAATCCTGTCAGAGAGCCGATGATAACACCGAAGAAGCAACCGATCACCACAGTAGAAAGTGCCACAAAAAATGTTGTGCCGCAGCCGTTCATAACACGGCTGAAAACATCTCTTCCGAAATTATCTGTTCCCATCAGATGAATCAGACTCGGTGCCTGATTCTTGGCCAGACTGTCCATTCCGGTAACCGCATACGGTGTCCAGAACTGACCGATAATCGTTATAATGAGGATAATGCCTGTCAGGATCAAGCCAATGATCAGGCTGTAATTATGTTTCTTCATTTCTTACACTCCTACGCTGTCCGAACTCTTGGGTCTGCCAGCTGATATAAAACATCCACAAGGAAATTGATAATGACAACGATAGATGTAATATATAAAACAGCTGCCTGAACAACCGGATAATCACGGGTTGAGATAGATGTGATCATCAGACGTCCCATACCCGGGATACTGAAAACCTGTTCAATCACAAGGCTTCCGGCGAGAATCTCTGCAACAACCATCGCAACAAACGTAATGACCGGTATCAGCGCATTACGAAGAACATGACCGTACAAAACCTGATTCACAGAATTACCTTTGCTGTAAGCGGTTCTGACATAATCTTTCTTCATCTCACTTAAAACGGAATTCCGAAGATATTTCACAACCATTGCAATCTTCGGAAGCGCTACAGCAACTGCTGGAAGGACCAGATATTCAATACATCCTTTCATATCCTCTTCCATACTGACATACCCACCCGGCTGAAATACTTTAAAGACAAGGCCAAAAATATACGTCAGTATAATACCAAGAAAGAAGGACGGAATCGCCATTGTAATCTGTGTCAGCTGGTTGATCAGCACATCCAGCCACTTACCGGCAAATCGTGCAGACAGCATTCCCAATGGAAGAGCGATAACAACGATAATGACAAAGGACATCACAGCCAACAGAATCGTGACCGGAAGTCGTGACTTTAAAAGCTGCGTCACTGTCATTGTATCGTATTTGTAGGACCGACCAAAATCGCCGTGTAGTGCCTTCTCGAGCCAATGCACATAACGTGTCATCACAGGCTGATCCAACTCATACTCTGCTCTGACCCTGGCAATAGCTTCGGGAGATGCATCCACTCCCAGTTTGGAAATAGCGGCATCTCCCGGTATGACACTAAAAGCGGTAAAGGTCAGAAGTGAAATAAATAACAATGTTATAATGAGAGTGATAATTTTTTTAATAAAATATTTCATTATGACCTCCGCCATGGTTACCCATGTGCTTTATTAAATTCGTATTTTTGTTTGTTCTACTGAGCCAACTTGATCAGTGAAAGATCAATTGCGGAAACCGCATATGTCTGATAACCTGTATACTTCTTATTAAGAGCAATCAGATTGGCTGGATCTTCAATAAATACAGATGCTGCCTCGTCTGTCAGAATCTGCTGAAGCTTGTTGTAAATCTCATGCTTCTGATCCTTATCAACTGTAGCAAGTGCCTGACCGTACAATTCATCATATTCTGTATTGCTGAAGTTTGTAAAGTCGTTGCTGGATTCTGTATAGTATCTCTTGTACCATGTTGATGGTGCCTGAGAACTGATATCAAATCCAATGACTGTTGACTGATAATCTCTGCCCTGGTATACATCTGATAACCATGCGCTCCATTCAACCTGGTTGATTGTCACATTCACACCAACTGCGGCCAACTGCTCTGCAATAATTTCCGCAGTCTGAACATGCTGTGAGTAGTTACTTGGAACCGTGATCTCAAGATCAAAACCATCACCATATCCTGCTTCTGTAAGGAGTTCTTTGGCCTTCTCTACATCATATGTATAAGTGCCTTCTGTATCTGCATTATACCATGCTGTGATCATCGGGTAGCCATGTGTCTGGATGATCTTGCTCTTGCCATTGAACAGGAATTCATTGATGGCATCTCGATCAATCGCATAGTTCAGTGCCTGTCTGACACGCACATCCTGAAGTGGTTCGTAAGAGTTATTCAGGAAAAGACCGTGAATCAGCATCATTGTTGATTCAACAACATTGTAATCAGAATTTAATGCCTGAACCTTATCGTTTGTCAGACCCGTTAACATATCAATTGTACCACCCTGCAGTTCAAGGAATGCAGCCTCTGCATCAGCGATAAATTTGAACTTTGCAGATGTTACACAATCAAGATCCTGATTCCAGTAGCCATCATACTTCTCAAGTTCAAGGTACTGACCTTCAGCAAACTTCTTCACCTTGAAAGGACCTGTACCAATTGGATTGGTTGCCTGATTCGCATCATTGGCCTGTTCGAGGATTGCAATTGTCAGATTGTAAATAAATTCTGAATTCGCCTCTGACAATGTCAGTTCAATGGTCTTGTCATCCACAATATTGATCGCTGAAATAGCAGAAAGTGCGGAAGACTCGCCGTCCATTTCCGCACTTCTCTCTAATGAATATTTAATATCTTCGACCGTTACAGGGTTGCCATCCTGGAAAGTAATTCCATCTCTTAATGTGAAAGTATATGTCTTTGCATCATCAGAGATTGTGTAATCACTTGCCACTGCCGGAGTGACATCACCATCTGTAGTAGGTTTTACCAAACCTTCAAAAACGTTAAATAAGACACTGCGAGTTCCTGCATCCGTATCTTCGTGCGGGTCAAGACTGCTGATTTCCTGTGACATACCTACTGTGAAACAGGAAGTATCTGAATTTGCTGCGTCAGACTGTGTGCCATCTGCTGCTGATTCAGTTGTCTTTTCTGAAGAACTATTACCAGTTTCAGAAGACTCTGTACTCTTATTGCTTCCACATGCGCAGAATGCAACAGATACCAAAAGCACCATTACACTTAAAAGAATCTTTGTGACAGATTTCTTTTTCATAATCGTTTAAACCTCTTTTTTCTGTAATATTTCTCCCATTATTAAATTGTCTATCACATTATACCATTTCAGATATAAAAAGCAAGTATTTTTTATTGAAATTGACAGTTATTCAACCGATTTCAAAGATTCAACCATGTCTATTTTTTTCAGTCGGTAGTACATCAGCCAGTTGACAAAAATCGAGAAGCTGAATGTAATAATAATCGCATAAATATAGCTCGAAAAGTCCGCACGACGGATAAACATGAGCACCTCTGTCTCGACAGAAGTAATAATATACGCATGCAGATACTTGCCGAATACCGCCCCCACAAGGGCACCAATAATCGTCAGCAGTATATTCTCTCTGTATACATATTCTGCCACTTCCAGATCATAAAATCCAAGCACTTTAATCGTTGCCAGTTCCCTGCGTCGTTCTGTAATATTGATATTATTCAGATTATACAATACGATAAATGCCAGCATACCGGCGGCAGTCATCAGAATCAGCGTCACAATGTTCAGACTGTTCAGCACTTCCTCAAACTTGCTTCGGACATAATCAGTGGTGGATGTTCCTGATACTGCATTCAATGCCAGCAATTTTGCCGAATAGGATTCGGAATTTTCACTGGTCAGTCCCGGAATGAAAGCTTCTATCTTATTCCATTTCGGCGTCTCACCGAATGTTGTCTCATATAATGCCGGTGACATATACACATAACTCATGAGATAATTCTCCGCAATATGTCCCACCGTAACTTCCTTATCCACATCATTGTCTGTAACAGTAATCTTATCTCCCGTATTCACTCTGAGAAGATTGGCCACCTTCTCCGTGATAATCACCGTTTCATCATCCATCGCATATGGCGTCCCTGTTTTTCTGTCCTGAAGCACCACAAAATCTTTGTAAACTTCTGTATCCTCAGGCACCGTCAGATAAGCTGTATACGAAGTCTCTCCATTGCCCTTGACACTCATACTCATGGAACGCAGTCTGGTATACTGATCCGCCTTTAGACCATTGTTATGACTTAAGAAATCATACAATTCATCCATATCCGCCTCATCCGCATTGTCATCCAGTGTCAGTGTCATGTCATAGTGGAACAGCTCATCATACTGTCTGTGTGCAACCCCGCTGATGGAGTCTGTCAGTCCAAAAGCAAAGACCACAAGAGCTGTACAGCCGCCGATGCCAAATATAGTCATAAAGAAACGTTTCTTGTAACGGAAAAGATTTCTCACGGCAACCTTGGACGTGAATTTCATATGATGCCAGATAAATCCCACATGTTCCAACAAAATCTTTCGCCCTGCTGCCGGTGCTGAAGGGCGCATCAATTCCGCCGGTGATGCCACCAGTTCTCTGTAACAGGACGCCAGTGCCGCACCAGTCACGCAAATAACAGCTGCGCCGGATGCCATGATAGAATAATAAGCATTCAGCGGTGTCAGTACCACAAATAAATTCGGATAGAGTACATGGTAAGCAGTAATGATAACCCATGGCAGCAATTTCTGCCCCAAAACCAATCCGAGCAGGCTTCCGATGAGACTGGCCGATAAAGCATAAAAAACATATTTTCTGGCAATGGCCCAATTGCTGTACCCCAAAGCTTTTAGTGTACCGATTTCTGTTCTCTGTGACTCAACCATTCGTGTCATAGTTGTCAGACTCACAAGCGCCGCTACCAGGAAGAAAATCAACGGAAAAATCTTGCCGATAGCACCGATTCTCTCTGCATTCTGCTCATATTCCACATACGCCTGTGTCGAATTTCTGTCCAGAACATACCATTCCGGATAGTCTACATCTGCCAGCTGATCCTCTGCATCCTGAATTTCTTTCTCCGCGTCAGCAATCTTCTCCTGTGCTTCCTTTTTGCCGGACGCATACTTCTCTTTGGCATCTGCAAGTTCCGACTTTGCATCCGTAAGCTTCTGCTCTGCCTCTGCAAACTGTGCTTCTGCCGAAGCCATCTGCGACTTCAGTTCAGCCTTACCCTTATCAATCTCTGCTTGCCCGCTTTGCAGCTGCACTTTCGCCTGCTCCAGGGCAGCCTTGCCGCTGTCTAATTCCTGTTGTTTGCTCTCCAGCTGCTGTCTGCTTGATTCCAGCTGACTGCTGCCCTCATCCAGCTGTATCTTAGCTTCTGTCAATTGATTAAAAGTCTCATCCAGCTTGGCCTGCTGACTATTTAATTCGTTCTGCTGTTCGTTCAGTTCTTCCTTCCCGGATGCAATCTGGCTTAACCCTGTCTCTATCTGGTCAAGTCCGCCATCCACCTGGGAAATACCTTCTGCCAGCGCATTCTTCTGCGCATCCAGCTGGGTTAACTGCTCCTGAACAGCTGTAATCTGGACATCCAGCTGTGCGATCAGAGCTTCATCCGGTTCCTCCTGGGACGCAGCCTCATTCCGCTGTTCTTCCAACGCCTCCTCCTGGGCTTCAAGCTGGGCGATGCCCTGTTCCAGCTCTGTCTGCTGTGCCGTCAAATTCTCCTTCTGTTCCTGCAGCGAAGCCTTCTGTTCATTTAATGCTGCTTCCTGACTTTGCAGTGTTTCCAACGCTTCCGTCAGCTTGGCCTGACCGGCTGTCAGCTGTTCCTGACCGGCATTGGCTGCCTGCAATCCCGCTTCGTACTGCTGCTTCTTCTCCGCCAATGTCTGTGAAGAATCCTCCAATTGCTGTCTGGCTGCCGTGATCTGTGTCTGCCCGTCCTGAAGCTTCTGCTCATTAGACGTAATTTCAGCCTGACCATCCTGAAGTTCCTGCTCCCCCGAAGAAAGCTTCGCCTTTGCAGCGGCAATCTGATCTTCATAGACAGCTCTATTGTCATCCAGTTCCTTCTGTCCGTCACTGATCTGCTGTTCTCCATCCTGAATCTGTGCCCAGGCTTCATCAAGCTCTGATTCCGCTTCTGCTTTGGCATCTGTCAGTTTGTCACGGGCATCATCTATCTCTGTATTGGCATCATCCATAATCCCGTTATATCTGGCTGCCTCACGCTCACTGCTGATGGCTTCCAGCTTTGCCTTCACCTTGTCAACCACGGCTTCATAATCATCTGAATAGGCCTGTTTTGCAGCCGCACCATCCACCGTAATGTAAACTGCGCTGTAGATATCACTCTTAAAAACCTCCGGTGACAGGAAAACAAAAGCATCCGTCTGACCGGTTCCGACTGATGTTGTATCTCTGGTCGTTGCAAAATACTCCGGGCTTGCCGCCACACCCACGATTGTAAATGTCGATTCCGTCAATGTGTCTGACAATTTTTCACCTTTGCCCGGAGGCACAACCGTGATCTGATCGCCGATATGATATCCGTCCTTCTCAATCAGAAGATGGTCCACAACGCACTCATTGGCATTCTCAATATCCCTTCCTTCTGTTATCTCCAGTTTATTCACTGAAACCGGTTCAGACAAAAAGCGTAATGTCCATTTCTCATTGCCATTCATCACAAAAGCATCATAGCTATGTGCGCCATCCACTTCCTTTACGCCATCCACTTCTGCAATTGCCGTCAGATCCTCCCCAGTCAGTCCCAATGTGGACAGTACCCGAAGATCCATATAATCAGCCTCATCCAGATAGTGATCCAGTGTCAATTTCATATCCGGGCAGGTGGCCCTGATACCTGCCAGAAAAGCAACACCCAATGCTACAATCAGAAGAATGGACACATATCTATTGAGTGTATACTTTATCTCTCTGAAAAAATCTTTGTTTATTGCATTTCTCATAGATGCTCTCCTACCATTCAATAGTCTCTACCGGACGCGGATCCGGATTCACCGTCATCTCACTGACTCTTCCGTTCTTAATCTGGATCACCCTGTCCGCCATCGGCGCAATGGCCAGGTTATGGGTAATAACGATCACCGTCATACCATGCTTATGACAGGTATCCTGCAGCAATTTCAAAATTGCCTTACCGGTCTGATAATCCAAGGCACCGGTGGGTTCATCACATAAGAGCAGCTTCGGATTCTTGGCAAGAGCACGTGCGATCGCTACCCTTTGCTGTTCACCCCCTGAGAGCTGTGAGGGAAAATTATACATACGGTCTTCCAGGCCCACATCCTTCAGAACCTCTTTCGCATCCATGGGATGCTTGCTGATCTGCAATGCCAGTTCCACATTCTCCAGGGCGTTCAGATTCTGGATCAGGTTATAAAACTGAAAAACAAAACCAATGTCATCCCGGCGGTACTTTGTCAGCTGTCTGCTGTTATAAAGGCTGATATCCCGTCCGTCCACAATAACCTTGCCTGATGTCACGCGGTCCATACCGCCCAGCATATTAAGTACCGTCGTTTTACCGGCACCGCTCGGTCCCACGATCACTGCAAATTCGCCTTTATGTATCTCTATATCAACGCCATCCACGGCATGAATCATCACTTCACCCATTTTGTAAGTCTTCTTCACATTCTCCATGACTACAAATTCCGACATTTTTTCTCCTCCTGTTCAGGTATATCTCTTATCTTTCATTATAACAAAAATATATCCTGAATTCAGTGAAGATTTTATAAACTTTTCATAGCATTGCTTTTAAAAAATATAAAAGTTATAATACTTATTGAAGAAAATTTTTTACGGAGGTTTATTTATGGCTGAACAGACAACACACACTCTTCCTTTGCGTGAGGAAGTCCCTGCCAAGGATAAATGGCATATAGAAGATATTTTTTCCAACGATGACGCATTTACATCTGCACTTGAAGCATGCCGGACACATATCGACGCACTGGCTGCCTTCAAAGATCATCTTGGTGATTCAGCTGAAATGCTCTGCACTTATCTGACGGAAAAGGAGAAAGTACTGGTGGAACTTGACAGTCTCTACTGCTATGCAGGACACCGTTCCGATGAGGACACATCCAATCCGCATTATCAGGATCTTCGCGGTCAGGTCGATTTTACAGGCAACCATTTTTATGAGACAACCGCTTTCGAGGACCCTGAACTGCTTTCCCTGCCGGAAGATTTTATACCGAAAGCCTTAAAGAACTACTCTGAGCTGATACCTTTTACCCATTATCTTGAAAACACACTGCGTATGAAATCCCATACGCTTTCAAAAGAGGAAGAGGCCCTCATGTCCCTGACTATGGACCTGGACAGCACCCCGCAGTCCATTTTTTATATGTTCAACAATGCGGATATCCGATTTGAAAGTATCACAGATCGTCAGGGCAATGAAATCGGCATCTCCCACGGACGTTTCGTTCCTCTCCTTGAAAGTTCTGACAGGGATCTTCGCCGCAAAGTTTTCCAGTCCTACTACCGTTCCTTTGACCAGTATAAAAACACCGTGGCTGCCATTTTTGCTGCCAATCTGAAAAAAGAACTGTTCTATACAAAAGCCAGACATTATGCCTCCTCCATGGAAGCCCATCTGTCTCAGAACAATATTCCGACAGCTGTTTATGACCAGCTGATCGAAGCGGTTCATGATGCCCTTCCTGAAATGTACCGCTATGTCCGTCTTCGCCGCAAAATGCTTAGCGTAGAGGAACTGCATATGTATGATGTCTATACGCCTCTTGTATCCGGTGAACATGCATCCATTCCTTTTGACGAAGCCATGGAGATTGTCAGCCGCGGACTGGCACCCCTTGGTGAATCTTACATTCAACTGCTGAATGAAGGCATGCACGGCGGCTGGATTGACCGCTATGAGAACAAAGGCAAACGCACCGGTGCTTATTCCGGCGGTGATTATGCCCACCATCCTTTTGTCCTGATGAATTACCAGGGCACATTGGACAATATCTTTACGCTGGCTCATGAGATGGGACATTCTCTTCATTCATGGTATGCCAATCACACTCACCACTATGTGGATGCCAGCTACAGCATTTTTGTCGCTGAAATTGCCTCCACCTGCAATGAAGCACTGCTCATGCATGATCTGCTTGAAAGATGCAGTGATCCTCACGAAAAGCTCTGGCTTTTGAATCATTACCTTGATATGTTCAAAGGTACGCTGTTCCGCCAGACCATGTTTGCGGAATTTGAAAAAATTACCCATGAAAAGACCGCAGCAGGTGAAACATTAAATGCCCAGTCCCTGTGTCAGATTTATGGAGATCTGAACACCCTTTATTTCGGGCCTGATATGGTAAACGATCCCGAGATTTCACTGGAATGGGCCAGAATTCCTCATTTTTATATGCCTTTCTATGTCTATCAGTATGCCACTGGTTTTTCCGCAGCCATTGCCCTCAGTCACCGCATTCTGACAGACGGTGCACCAGCAGTCAGAGATTATATTGATTTCTTAAAAGCCGGCGGTTCCGACTATCCGATCAATGTCCTGAAAAAAGCCGGCGTAGATATGACCACCAAAGCACCTGTTGCCAGCGCCCTCTCTGTTTTCTCATCCGTGCTGGATGAAACAGAGGCTGTCATCACATCTCTCGGTCTTTAAATACGCGGCTTTGCAGGCTCAAGCACTGTAAATATGAAAAATCCCCCGGACGATCTGAAATTACTTTCAGACCACCAGGGGATTTTTCGCGAAGTGGATTAAACTAAATAAATAGGATTAAGCTTTTTCAACGATGAGGGCCTGACCCTGGCCACCGCCAATACACAGTGTGGCAAGGCCTTTCTTTGCGTCCTCTCTCTTCTGCATTTCGTATAATAATGTAACAAGGATTCTGGCACCAGATGCACCAATCGGATGTCCGAGGGCAATGGCACCACCATTGACATTCACTTTGTTCATATCAAATTTCAATTCCTGAGCAACTGCCAGAGACTGGGCTGCAAATGCTTCATTTGCTTCAATCAGATCAATATCATCGATGGTAAGATCTGCTTTTGCCATAGCTTTCTTAACAGCAGGCACCGGACCAACACCCATGATAGATGGATCGACACCGCCTGTTGCATAGGAAACGATGGTTGCCATTGGTTTCAGGCCAAGTTCTTCTGCTTTTTTCTGGCTCATCACAACAAATGCTGCAGCACTGTCGTTGATACCGGAAGCATTCGCTGCTGTAACTGTACCGCCGTCTTTTTTGAAGGCCGGTTTTAATTTTGCAACTTTTTCAAGTGTTGTGCCAAATTTAGGATATTCATCTGTATCAAAGACTGTATCACCTTTCTTACCGTGAATCACAACAGGAACAATTTCATCTTTGAACTTGCCGCCCTTAACAGCTGCTTCTGCTTTGCTCTGAGAAGCCACTGCAAATTCATCCTGCATTTCTCTTGTGATACCATATTTCTCTGCAACATTTTCAGCAGTGATACCCATATGATACTGATTGAAAGCATCCCACAGTCCATCATTGACCATAACATCAACGATCTTGTTATTATTCATCCTTGCCCCCCAACGTGCCGTTGGAATGGCATATGGCGCTGCACTCATGTTTTCTGTACCGCCGCAGACAACGATTTCAGATTCGCCTGCAAGGATCTGGTTGGCTGCCATGGCCACACTCTTCAGACCTGAACCGCACACGATATTGATTGTCACAGCTGTTGTCTCGATTGGAAGCCCCGCCTTTAAAGTTACCTGACGGGCAACATTCTGTCCGAGACCAGCCTGCAATACATTACCAAAAATAACTTCATCCACCTGTTCCGGTTTGATGCCTGCTCTTGAAACGGCTTCTTTTACAACAAGTGCGCCAAGCTCTGCTGCAGGAACATCCTTTAAAGTACCCCCAAATGCACCGATCGCTGTTCTGCATGCGCTGACAATAACTACTTTTTTCATAATTCCTTTTTCCTTTCTCACACCATAAAGTTCTTGTTTTTTGTTTCTGCCTATATAAATAGCAAGTTCCGTGCCAACTCATATTCAAAGACGAATCAGCCTGATTTCAGACCTTTTTGACGTAATTTTGCCCTTTTTAATCCTTTTTCTGGCTGAATATTCACGTACAGAACCGCAGGGCCTGCCTGATACGCACACATGTGTTGCTTAATTGTCACACATGTGTTGCATTTCTGTCACATCTGATGTATCATAAAAGCAGTAAAACTGTCACATGTTCATGAACTTTCTTTTGCATTTCGAATGGAAACTAAGGAGATTTATTATGAATTTTACACCTTTATGGACAGCTGCCCTTAATGCCTTTTCCAATTTTATCATTGTAGATGAACATTGCCGCATTGCCTACATGAATAAACCCTACACAGAAATTTTGAATGTACAGTTAGAGGACGTCATCGGCAAACCGATCAAAAGTGTAATTCCGACCACGAAACTTCCGGAAGTAATGGCCTCGGGAAAAGCACATATCGGTGCCTTAATGACTCTTTATGATCACAAAACCGGCAAAGATATCAGTTTTGTCTGCAACCGTATCCCTTTGATCGAAGATGGGGAAGTCATTGGTGGTGTTGCCATCTCCACATTTAACGAAGTTGGGGAGATCTACAATCTCTACTCAGAAGTTGAAAAAATGCAGCAGCAGAATGAGCTGTATCAGCAGACGATTGAACAGCTGCGCAAACAGACCAATCCACTGGATTATATCATCGGTACTTCGCAGGCTATCCAGCAGATCAAGTCCACCATTGCCATCTTCGCCAATTCCGGATTATCCATTCTTCTTACCGGAGAAACCGGCGTTGGAAAGGAAGTATTCGCCAACGCACTGCATCAGCTCAGCAGCCGGAGCACCAGTAACTTTGTCAAGATCAACTGTGCGGCTATTCCAAAGGATCTTCTTGAATCCGAGCTTTTCGGCTACGAAGGCGGCGCTTTTACCGGTGCCAAAAAGGGCGGCAAAATCGGCAAATTCGAACTGGCTGACGGCGGCACACTGCTGTTAGATGAAATCGGTGAGATGCCGCTTCCGCTGCAGTCAAAGCTTTTACGTGTGCTTCAGGAAAAGGAAGTCGAACGCATCGGCGGTGTCACCCCCATCAAAGTGGATGTCCGCCTCATCTGCAGCACGAACCAGAATCTGACGCAGCTGATTCAGGACGGACGTTTCCGTGCCGATCTTTATTATCGTATTAATACCATTGAACTGGCTATCCCGCCCCTCCGTGACCGTCTCGATGACATTCCCGACCTCTGTAATTTTTTTGTTCAGAAGTTCAATCGTGAAAACAGCAGCTATACACAAGGCGTCGAACAGGAAGTGCTGGCTCTGATGCAGCAATACACCTGGCCGGGCAATGTCCGTGAACTGGAACATGTCATTGAACGCCTGTGCTTTTTAAATCCTCACAGTACCATCGGCATTGCCTCCTGTGATTTTCTGATGAACAAGCTGTCCGGTGACCATACATTATCACGGCCTGCCGCCGCGTTTTCTTCCCTTCAGGAACAGCGCAGCAGCGCAGAAATCGATCTGATCCGCCAGACCCTTCGCCAAACAGACGGCAATAAGGCAAAAGCAGCCAGAATTCTCGGCATTGATCGCACTGTACTTTACCGTAAACTCAAGAAATATCATATTGATTAACCCCAAAAACGGGGGAAGGCCTTATCTTACGATAAGGCCTTATTAGGGAAATAGAATGTATTTACAATAACCTCAAAACATACAAAATGTCTCAAAGCTAAAGCCAATTTGAATATACAGTCTGCGAACTGTATGCTTAAATCGCATCTGCACCGCGTTCGCCGGTACGGATACGAACAACATCTTCGATGTTGTAAATGAAAATCTTACCATCACCATAATTGCCGGTGCTGATCTCTTTGACAACTCTGTCCACAATCTTCTCTGCTGCGTCATCTGCAACAACAGTTTCGACTTTTACCTTTGGCAGAAGGTTGACATTATACGTTGTACCTCTGTACATACGTGTATAACCTTTCTGATTACCATAACCCATAATGTTTGTGATCATCAGGCCGCTGGCTCCGCAGTCATCCAGAATATTTTTCAAACTTTCCAGTTTTTCCGGTTTGATAATAATCTCTAATTTCTTCATCACATAACCTCCTCATTCATCCAATCAGGCAGCTATTTGGCGCCTGCACTTTACACAGCTAAAGTGTGATGGTAATAAAAAAACGGTGCTCCTCTAAAAAGGAACACCGTTGTTCTCAAATATGCCTCTATTATACCCCTGAAATATGAAATGTCAATCATTTTTTTCCAAATTCCAGAAATTTTTAATAATAGTACAATCCTGTATGGTCCAAAACCGTATAATTATTTATTGCTGAGATATTCATCAATACCTTTCGCTGCTGCCTTGCCGGCACCCATCGCCAGGATAACCGTTGCAGCACCTGTTACAGCATCACCGCCGGCATAAACACCCTCTTTGGTTGTTGCGCCATTGTTCTCATCTGCAATGATACACTGCCATTTATTCACATCCAGACCCTTTGTCGTAGAAGAAATCAGAGGGTTTGGTGATGTACCAAGGGCCATGATAACTGTATCTACATCCAGGTCATACTCTGAACCAGGCACTTCTACAGGTCTTCTTCTGCCGGATTCATCCGGTTCACCAAGTTCCATCTTGATGACACGAAGGCCCTTCACCCAACCATTCTCATCCACAAGGATTTCCTTCGGGTTGCGAAGCAGATGGAACTGGATTCCCTCTTCCTTTGCATGATGCACTTCTTCCACACGGGCAGGAAGCTCTTTCTCACTTCTTCTGTAGACAATATAAGTCTCTGCGCCGAGACGAAGGGCTGTTCTGGCTGCATCCATAGCAACGTTACCGCCACCGATAACAGCAACTTTCTTGCCCTGATGGATCGGTGTATCATAATCATCTCTGAAGGCTTTCATCAGGTTGTTTCGTGTCAGGAACTCATTGGCAGAAAAAACGCCGTTCGCCTGCTCACCAGGGATACCCATGAACTTCGGAAGACCGGCACCTGAACCAATGAATACTGCATCATATCCCTCTTCATTGATCAGTTCATCGATGGTAATGGATTTGCCGATGATCACATTCGTCTCGATCTCAACGCCCAGTTTCTTCACGTTGTCTACTTCATGAGCTACAACTGTCTGCTTTGGCAGACGGAACTCAGGAATACCATAAACAAGCACGCCGCCGGCTTCATGAAGGGCTTCAAAAATCTTCACATCATAACCCATCTTGGCCAGATCACCGGCACATGTCAGTCCTGCAGGACCGGAACCGATAACAGCAACCTTCTTGCCTTTCTTCTCCTTGGCAGGAATAGGTGCAATATTGTTCTCTCTTGCCCAATCTGCTGTAAAACGCTCAAGCTTACCGATGGAGACAGGCTCACCCTTGATACCGAGGATACACTTGCCTTCACACTGGGATTCCTGAGGGCATACACGGCCGCATACTGCAGGCAGCGCTGAAGATTCGCCGATCACCTGAGATGCTTTCTCAAAATTTCCTTCCTTTACTTCTGCGATAAATGCAGGGATATTGATATTGACAGGACATCCTGTGATACATCTTGCATTCTTACAGTTCAGACATCTGGAAGCTTCTTCCATTGCCTCTTCCTTGTTGTAACCAAGACATACTTCTTCAAAATTCTTCGCACGTACTTCCGGTGCCTGTTCACGTACAGGTACTCTGTTCTTCTTATCTGCCATTATCTGTCACCTCCGCAATTGCCACATCCGCCATGGTGTGTACTTCCTTCCTGCAGTTTCAGCATTGCTCTGCCTTCCTGGGTCTTATAGCTCTGCTGACGCTGCATAGCCTGATCAAAATCTACAAGATGGCCGTCAAATTCAGGTCCGTCTACACAGGCAAACTTCACCTTGCCGTCCACAAGCAGACGACAGGCACCGCACATGCCGGTACCGTCTACCATGATCGGGTTCATGCTGACAATTGTAGGAAGCTCAAGTTTCTTTGTCAGCAGACATACGAATTTCATCATGATCATCGGACCGATGGCAACGCAGAAATCATACTTTGTACCCTTTGCAGACAGTTCTTCGATCACTGCTGTAACCATACCATGACGTCCGTAAGAACCATCATCCGTTGTCACATATAAATTGCCGGCAACAGCTTCCATTTCCTTCTCGAGGATCAGAAGTTCTTTGTTCTTGGCACCAACGATAACATCTGCTGCCACACCATGCTCATGCAGCCACTTAACCTGAGGGTAAACAGGTGCTGTACCCACACCACCGGCTACAAATAAAATCTTCTTCTGCTTCAGTTCTTCAATATCGTCCTCAATCCATTCGGATGCCTTGCCAAGAGGGCCTGTTACATCCTGGAAGAAATCACCCTCGCGGAGCCAGGACATCTTCTCCGTGGATGCACCAACTGTCTGGAAAACAATTGTGACTGTGCCTTTCTCTCTGTTATAATCACAAATGGTCAACGGGATTCTCTCGCCAACCTCATCCATCTTGACAATCAGGAACTGTCCAGGCTGGCATGCGCGTGCCACACGCGGTGCTTCAATTTCCATCAGAAAAATCTTATCTGCAAGTTTTTCTGCTTTTACAATTTGATACATTCCATATCCTCCTATAATAATTTTGTCTCCCTATTACTTATGGGCTCTATTATACTCACTTTTCGACAAAATTGCAACCATATGTCCTAAATATTTTTGTTAAAAACATGAAAATTCTAAAAAAGTTTTTGTGAATTTCGGTTGATTCGCCAAAGAAATTTCCCTTGTATGCTGAATCATACGCCGAATGCCTTCCTGATCCGGGCATTGGATATACATGCACAGACCTGTAATAACCGCATTGCCTAAAATATGCACCCGTTCCGCCAGTTCCTCCGGTATAAGCCCTGCCCCGGCCGCTTTGGCAATATCCAGCTGACTGCCAAAACCACCGGCCAGCTCCAGCGCTTCAATTTCTTCCATCCGATACCCGGCGTTCTCAACCAGTATCTCAAGTCCGGCGCGGATAGCCGCTCTGGCTTTCTGGTACTCTCTGATATCCGCCTGGGTAATGACAATCTTTCCAGGAATGATCTCCAGTCCTCCGGATGCATAACGGGGACTTAATCTTCCTGTATTATCCATCATCCGGCTCTTTCTCATCTCCGAAATGGCTGACACAAGACCACTGCCGCAGATACCCACCGGCGGCTTTCTACCGATGGTCTCATAACGAACCAGGCCATACTGTATCCGCACATCCCGCACAGCCCCAGGAATACTGCCTGTACCACAAGATAACTGCCCGCCCTCAAAGGCCGGTCCTGCCGCTGCAGAGCTGACAAGCATTCTCTCTCTATTGCCGACGGCCATCTCTGCATTGGTTCCAAGGTCCAGAAACAGATACGGCTTTTCATTTCTATTCATCCCGCATCCCCACAAACCGGCAGTGATATCTGCCCCGACAAAGGCCGAAATACCTGCTAGCAGCGTGACCTTTGTCTGTTTCAGCAGACAGTTTTCCCCCAGCGGACTTTCCCCCAGCAGCTCTGCTGTGGATAACTCTTCAAAATCCAGGTTTACCGGTTGAAAAGGCCATGCCGAAAGCCCTCTGCAGTCATAGCCTCTTAATAAATGCAACATTGTTGTGTTGCCTGCGATCACAATCTGTTCAATCGGTGCATCCGCCGACTTCAAAAGACTGACAATACCTTCCGCCAGATCCTGCCGGATCAATGCCTGCATCGCCTGCTCCTGTCCATCCTCCACAGCCGCTTTGATTCTTGCCATCACATCTGTACCATAACTTCTCTGATGGTTCAGCCCCCGGTATTCTGTGACAATCTTTCCGCTGTCAGTATGCACCAGCGCCATCACAAGGGTTGTGGAACCGATATCCACAGCAATACTTAACGACACTTTATCAGGCATCCGGCTGTCCTTATCTGGCTTGAGGCCATATGCCTCCGCTGTATTCTGCCGCTGAATTGGTTCCCTCACTAACGACTCGGCATGCTGAACCGGCGGCACATAAAAGCCGTCTTCACGCTGTATTTCCTCAAAGGTGATCGCGCATGATGCCGTAATCACAGCCCGGCATCCCAGACGATATCCAGCCTTCAATTCATCCTCGCTGAAAAACTGCCTGTCTTCCGTCGTTATAGGTAAACTCCCCTCCGTTATCCGGATTCTGCATTTTCCGCAGGTGCCCCTTCCGCCGCAATATAACGGAAAATAAATCTTCTCTCTTCTTAATATAGAAAGAAAAGGTTCCGGAGCTGCCAGTGAAATGGTTTGACCGTTTATTTTTATTTGCATACTCAGGCCTCCATTTCTACAACGACTTCTCTTTCCTGCTGTCTTGATCTCCGTCGTCTTTTCCGCCTCCGGTTTTATGTCCGGCGTCTTCCTCTTTTCTGTTGTTGTATTTCTGGATGGTCACCAGACCCTTCTTCCTGTCCAGGAAGCGATCTTCCTCACTGAACACACAGCCGCAGTATTTCTGCATATACAGCCCCATGGCTCTGGCTTTTTCCTGTCCTTCCTTAAAGTACGGACGAAAGTCTCTGTACAAAAATGTTACATGATATTTTTTCGCCATTGCCTGTGCTGTCTTAATAATCAGTTCATGGTTCTGATAGGGACTGATGAGCAGCGTTGTTGAAAAGCTGTCATAGCCGTTTTCCGCCGCAAAGCGGGCTGTTTCTTCCAAACGACACAAATAACAATAACCGCAGCGGCTTTCATAGTGCGGATACACATGATCGATAAAATTGCGCAGCCCATACTCATTCTTGACAATCAGACGCAAATGAATATCCGCGGCATACTTCGTCAATGTATTCTTTCTGGCTTTGTATTCTGTCACCGGATGAATGTTCGGATTGTACCAGAATCCCGTAGGCTCGATGCCCTCCGCTCTCAGCGTCTCGATACACATCACCGAACAGGGTGCACAGCAAATATGCAATAATAGTCTCATTTCCTGCCTCCTGTTCCTATTTGTTCTCGATGAATCCGATTTCTTTGATCAAAATAGACATCTTCCCGTCATCATTCTGATGATACTCCAATATACTCTCATCCTTCAGCAATTCCAAAGGCACCAGAAGCTCAATACCGCTGTCTGTTACCAGTTTCTGCTTCTTGCCAAGTTTACGCTCTGTCTTCTTGCTGACATAAACCGGTATCTTTGGAATCTGCTGCTGTTCAGCCACTTCCTGATAAAGGACCGCCGCCTGCTCATTATCCTTAAAAACAGCCTCCTCAAGTTCCGGTACAATGATCTGCCCCTTCTCTTTGACCTGATCGGCCACAATCGTCTTATATTCCATAATCTTCTGCGGCGCCTGTTCTTCATAACAGTGCTTGATGGTTTCTACAACAGAATCATCAATCGCCTTCACCGTTACTGCCTCAGAAGGTTTAAAATCCAGTTTCAATACCTGATCCGCCAGATAGTTCTGCTTCAATCCGTCAATATAGCACTCAAAATCCGATACCTGCGCCTGATTATCATTCAAATTCAGATAGAAATATTCATTCACTTTCGGAGACGGTCCCGGCAAGATCATATGACTCAGCGTCCAGTGCACTGCACTGTTCTCATCCTGTGCCACCAAAAATCTGGATTGATAATTACTCTTAAAAAATGTAATATAATCCTGATCTTCCAGCGTCACCCATGCAAACATACCTGCCCCTGTCTGGATTTCCGGGTTCGCATGCATCAGATCCTGAATCTCATCACAGATACAATTCACAAAAGCCTCAAACTGATCACCAGTCTCCGGCAAAATCTGCTGAAGTTCCGATTCTTCATGAATAAAACCTTTTCTGGATGTCTCATGATAATAATATTTTGCGACCATCTGGCAGAGATATCTGTACATTTCATCCTCATCACCGGGTACATAACCTGAATAAGGAACAACCTCTAAAGTCGTATCAAACATACAGAAAAAAACTTTCTTAATTACAACATCCTGCCATTTCACATTATTTCCTCCCATCTTCTGCTCACTCTGCCCCATTATACATAATAACCGTAAAGAATGTCAACTTTTCTTTCCTGTATTGACTATCTCACAGCTTGCGTCTATACTAAGGGCATAAAAAGATTTGAGGGAGGAACCTACATGGAAAAGAATGTTTCCAAAGAGGTCAAACGAATTATCATCTGCTGTATCGCATCCTGCATTATAGCCGTCAATATCCGGACATTCGTCCGCACCGGCGGGCTGTTTCCCGGCGGCGCAAACGGCCTGACATTGCTAATCCAGAGCATTTTTGACCGTTATCTTCATATAACAATACCTTATACTGCTATCAACGTTCTTCTGAATGCAGTTCCTGTTTATATCGGTTTTCGCTTTATCGGCAAAAAATTCACGCTTTATTCCTGTCTTGTCATATTCCTCACCGGTTTTCTGACAGACTGTCTGCCGTCTTACACCATCACCTCCGACATTTTGCTGATCAGTATTTTCGGCGGTCTGATCAACGGTTTCGCTATCAGCCTCTGTCTGAAATGTGATGCCACCAGCGGCGGAACGGATTTTATCTCCATCTTCCTGTCCCGCAGAAAGGGTATTGATGCCTGGAATATCATTCTCGGCTTCAACGTCGTGATTCTCGCTATCGCCGGGTTACTTTTCGGATGGGATAAAGCCCTTTATTCCATGATTTTCCAGTATACATCCACACAGGTACTGCATGTGCTTTACAAACAATATCAGAAACAGACTCTTTTTATTGTTACGAACAAAGCAGAAGCCATCTCGCAGCTGATCTATGATACCACTGTTCATGGTGCCACTATCATCGACTGTGAAGGTGCCCATGAGCACAGCGAGCGTAAGATTGTCTACTCTGTTGTGTCCCGCGATGAGAATAATTCAGTCATCCGCACGGTTCGCGAGGCAGATCCGCAGGCATTTATTAACAGTATGCCTACCAATGAACTGGAAGGCCATTTCTATCAGCGGCCGATCGACTAGTACATCGTCCTTCCTGTTTATCTTAGCATTGACATTTTAGGAAGTAAAATGCCTGTATGGGTATGTGATTCATATCTAAAAGTTAATACGCATTTATTTTTTTAACAAGCAATGAAGACAAATAAAAGGACCCTATTGGTCCTTTTACTGTTTTAATATATGAATTTTGAAATTCATGTTCTTCCATATAATATCCTTTATAATTTCAGTTTTTCAATCGCCATTTTAATGATTTCTTTCTGTCGATATTTTCCCGTTGCTGTTCGCGGAATATGAGCCACAAATAACACATACGCCGGAATTTTATAATCTGCCAGGTTATTTTTCAGAGAATCAATAACTTCCTCTGTAGTTATACTCTGATTGTTTTTGCATTCAATCACCGCACATGCCTGTTCACCGTAATGTTCATCCGGTACAGGAACAACTTTACAAGAACGCACTCTATGGTCTTTCATAATCAGGCTTTCTATTTCATTTGGATTGATTTTTTCCCCGCCGCGATTAATCAGATCTTTGATTCTTGCTTTCATATGAAGATATCCGTCCCCATCAATATAACCGATATCTCCTGTATGCATATAGCCGTCATTGTCATAAGATTCTGCAGTCAATTCGGGCTGCTTATAATATCCCATCATCAGCATACATCCGCGTACACAGACTTCGCCTGCCTCTCCTGTCGGCAGCACCTTCTGCGTTTCTGTATTGACAATACGTGCTTCCATGTAGTCCACAATGTGTCCCACTGTTGTACTTCTGACTTCCAGCGGATCAGCTATTTCCGCTGCAGCAATTCCTGCAGCTGCTTCCGTCTGACCTAATCCTGGAATCAATGTAAATCCAAATTTTCTGTCAATTTCACAGAATTTCTCCGGCGGGCAATACGCCCCGCCAATCATACCCACCCGCAGAGAAGAAACATCATAGTTTTCTTCCTCCTGTCTGGCCAGCAACGAATAAAAAATACTCGGTACGGCATTTAATACCGTACATTTTGCCTCCTGTACTGCCCGAAGCACTTCCCGGCTTCTTCGATTTTTCGGCAAATACAAACAGGCGCCTGACATCAACGCCGCCATGACATTGACATCCAGGCAAAATATATGAAATAATGGCATTGCCATACAGATAATGTCAAATGTGTTCATTTTAAAAACTTCTGCTTTTTGCAGACCGCCATTTACCAGATGGAACATACTCAGGACCACCAGTTTTGACTTTAGCCCGGTTGTCCCGGAAGTTGCCAGCATCACTGCTGGATTCTCAACTTGAAGCTGAGCAGCCATCCTCTTAAACAAATCCATTTCCTGCGAAGTTTCACCATTTTCTACTATTTCATTGAATCCGATATATGGTATATTCTGACGAACACCGGCATAAATGATTTTTTTCAGCTGTCTTTGGACATCCTCAGACATTTTCGACATTTCTTCAAGAAAATCAATCTCTTTATATCCATCGCCAACAACCATGAATTCTGTGTCTGTTTCAACAACCTGCTCCTGTGCTTCTTTATACTTCAAGCAGGTGTTTAGGAGTATCGTCACACAGCCAAGCTTCTGCAATGCAATAAACATAAGAAGCAGCTGCAAATCCGGTTCTCCCCAAATTGCCACATGACTGCCCGGCTTCATTCCTTCATGTAAAAAACCGCAGGCTAATTGATTCGTTCTTTCATTCAATTCCCGGTAATTAATTTTATGTTCTCCCTGCCAGAGTGCCGGTCGCTCTGAAAATTCATCTGCAAGCCAGGCCAATCTGCTAAAAACTGTGTCTCTAATTAATTCTCTCATAAAATACTGTTCTCCTTGCCTGCCTTAATCACTTTCTGCCCGGCAATATTACCGGGCAGAAAACAATTCACTAAATTTCATTAAAAAGAGGATTTAATGACATACAATTAATTTTTATATCAGCAAAGCACGCCTGCCAAAGCCTGACCAATTGTAGCGATACATACAACTGCAATAACAGCTGCAATCATACCATATTTGAGCATCTTGCCAGATTCAACCCAACCACTGTCTGCAATAATGGCTGCAGGTGGTGTTGCAGGAGCTGTTGCAAATGCATAACTTGCACCGGTTGTAATCAGAATCGCAATAACAATCGGACTGATTTGTCCAGCAAATACTGTTGTTACCAAAGGCATTGCCACCGCAAAACAAATAGCAATTGTGACTGCATTTGAAAGAAAGTTTGTCAGAATAACTGCCAGGATAATCATAATAACAACAAAGAGTCCTGCACTCATATTTTCAACAATCTTACCGAATACATCTGCAATCCATACCTGCAGACCGATGTCTGCATTTGCAATTGCAGACCCCAGTGTCAACAATGTACCACCAAACATGTAGGTTGTCCATGGAACAGCTGCAAGGCCTTCTTTATAAGGCAATACAGGTTCGCCATCTACACGAATAAAGTGAAGCAGCAATACAGCCACAAGCGGAGGATAGCACTGGTCAATCTTTGAGAAAATTGGTGCTAATGCAGGAAATACATACTTAGATACACCCGGAAGTACCCAGAGGATAATACAGATGACATACAGAGCTGCTGCAATTTTTTCCTGTTTTGTAATCGGTTTTGAATCTTTATTCAGTGCATCATAATCAATATTTGCCAGTCTGCTGACATCCATTTTAAGTACATATTTAATAACCAGGAACCATAAAACAAAGACAACAAGACCAACCGGTAAGCAGACACCCACATACTGTGCAAAATCCATCACTTCTCCGGTATAATTATTATATGTAGACATACCAATCAATGTCATAGCGTGTGAAATCGGTGTTGTTGCCTGGGCAATCTGTGAAACAACAATCAAAGATACCACCATAATAGCCGGGAAAGCTGCTTTATCTTCCTTCTTATAACCAAGAACACTGAAAATACCATAAAAAATAGGCAGAAAAATAAGCATTGTAGAAGAACTTGAAAGTCCTGATGCCAATACAAAAATAGCAATAAACATCATAGCAACAAGGTACCATGGTCCTTTACGGCTGAATTTGTTCGTAATAAACCATTTTGCCAGTCTGTCTGCCACACCTGTTTTCTGCAGGCTGGCTGCCAACATGAAGCAAAGCATCAGATAAATCATGGTTGTATTACCCATAGATGATGAAAAAGCTGTTTTTGGCCCCATCTCCGGAATAAAACACATAGCAAAAATTACTAATAAACTGGACCAGTCCACGCCGACACACTGCCAGATTAACAAACCGCCAATCAGAATAAACAATACCTGGACACCTGAAGCCGATAATCCTTCGAAACTGATAAAATATTTTGGCAGGAAACATAAAATAGCGCCAATTACAATAATTGCCCACTGAAATGTGGTATAGCCTTTCTTACCCATAATAAATTCTCCCTTTTAATTTAAAACATATAATTTTTTACTATTTTAACATATTACCAGATATGGTTACACGCTGAATCTGGTTGGTACCTTCTGTAATCTGATAGGATTTTGCATCACGAAGCAGCTTTTCAACCGGATATTCTCTTGAATAACCATAGCCGCCTAATACCTGAATAGCATCCAGACATACCTGAACCGCATTATCGCTGACAAATGTCTTTGAGCATGAACCTACCATCGGGTCGATAATATCTGCATCAAATGTTCTTGCAGCGTATCTAACCATCTGTCTTGCCGCCTGTGTCTTAATTTCCATATCAGCCAGCATAAATGCAATTCCCTGATGTTTGCAGATAGGTTTGCCGAATACTTCTCTCTCTTTAGAATAAGCAACTGCTTCCTCAACAGCTCTCTGCATGATACCTACACAACCGGACGCACCACTGACACGCGTACGATTTAATGTATTCATGGCAATCTTGAAACCTTCGCCTTCTTTACCGATCAGGTTTTCTTCCGGAATCGCCATCTCATCAAAATACAGTGAACATGTGTGGGATGAACGAATACCCATCTTATTTTCATGTGTACCAATTGAGAATCCCGGTGTATTACGATCAACCATAAATGCAGAAATACCTTTCACGCCCTTGCTCTTGTCTGTCATAGCAAAGACTGTATAAACATCTGCAATATCACCATTGGAGATAAATGCTTTAGAACCATTCAGCACATATGTATTACCGACTTTCTTTGCTGTTGTCTTTGTATTTGCTGCATCCGAACCGCCCTGTGCTTCTGTCAGCGCAAATGCTGCTGCACCGCCTGCTGTAATGACATCTGCAAATTTTGCAATCTGCTGATCTGTACCTGCCAGCATAACCGGAAGAAAACCAAGGGCAAAACCACCTAATGTTACAGAAAATCCGGCATCTGCCCAGCCAATCTCTTCACGCAGAATACATTCTGTGACTTTATCAAGTCCCATTCCACCGAATTTTTCTGGAACAGCCATCAGATGAAGTCCCATTTCTTTTGCCATCTCAAGAACATCATCTGAAAAAGAACCATTCACATCCCACTCTGCTGCGCGAGGCTTGATTTCTTTTTCGGCAAACTCATGTACCATTGCCTGAAGGTCTTTCTGCTCCTCTGTTAAACCATAGTCTCTCTTAAAATACATTCACTTAACCTCCTGAACTTTTCTATTGAATTTTCACTTATACCTGATTAAGAAGCAAAAACCATGCCAAGACTAAAAAAACGATCTAGATAAAGTTTTTCGTTTAACTTTGTTAAATTTCACTACAAGTTTTCCCAGTCATTAGCTTTACCAAACATTGTATATCACCTTTTCTGCACATTTTTGCACAATCTTTATCTTTTATTTTTCACTAATTGCACATGCATTGTACATATTTTCACACATTTTTTTGCTTCATCCCTGTTTTTACTGGATTTTTCTTGTGCAATCGACAATTACTCTCTTGCACATATCCATTGACAAACCATCTATAAAGAGTTATATTTTTATCAAAATAGCATTTTAAAAGGAGTTTTGATTTATGAATAAAAAAAATTTTTTTACTCCCGAAAATCTTCCCGTCATCGAAAATATATTCAATACATTGCACCAGGGGCTTTGCATTCTGGATGCTGAGCAGCGTTTTATTTTTATCAATAAGTATGCCCTAGACCATAATGGCCGATCTAAAAGCGACTTTATTGGCTTCACATTGGCAGATCTTCAAGCCAAAGGATATTTCAAAAATCCAGTAGCCACACGGGTATTTGATACCTTTCAACCCACCAGTGCTGTCCAACAGTCTATTTCCACTGACGGCAAAATTCAGAACTTTCTTGTCCATGCCTACCCCATCTTCAATGCCAACGGTAAACTTACATATGTGATTGCAGATCGCGTCGCTGTCACTGAATTTAACGAAGAATACAATCAGGTAAAATCCCTTCTTTCAAGCAGCCAGGGATCCTATTACGTGGCGCCTCCAAAAAATGGAAAACAAGAAATGATTTATGCGGACCCTTTGATGGAGCAGTTGGTCTGTAATGCCCTGAAAATAGCTGATTTGCAGTCCTCTGTCCTGCTTCTTGGAGAGTCCGGCACCGGCAAAGATGTCATGGCCCACTTTATTCATGACCACAGCCATACATACAACAAAAACTTTGTTGCCATTAACTGTGCTTCCATGCCGGAAAGCCTTTTGGAATCCGAACTTTTTGGCTACGAAAAAGGTGCTTTTACCGGTGCTAAAACGACCGGCAAAATAGGTCTCATTGAATCTGCTGACAAAGGTACTTTATTTCTTGATGAAATTAACTCTATGCCTCTTTCTCTGCAAGCCAAACTGCTTCGTGTGCTGGAATCAAGAACCATTACCCGAATCGGTTCAGTTAAGCCCATTGATGTCGATTTTCGACTGATTGCAGCCACCAACGAATCCCTTGAGGCTTGTGTTGCACGCAAGACATTTCGTGCCGACCTTTATTACAGGCTCAATGTCATTCCGATGACAATTCCGCCATTGCGGGAGCGCCGCAAGGATATCCGGCCGCAGATTGACTATTTTCTTGATAAATACTGCAGTAAATATGGTTACCAGAAACAGCTTTCAAATGAATTATATAAAAAGCTGGAACGTGCAGAATGGCCCGGCAATACCCGTGAACTGCGCAACTTTGTCGAACGGCTTGTCATCATGACCGACTCTTCTACTGTAAAAATCAAAGATATTCCATGGCGTGTCGATAACACAGCGTCCTCACACTCTTCAGTTATTCATGGTCATGATATCTCTGATGATGAAGAACTCGATGAAGAAACACGTATCAAACGTGCGCTCAAACGAAACAAAGGCCACCGTCAAAATACAGCAGATGATCTTGGCATTTCCAGACGAACGCTTCAATACAAACTCAAAAAATACCACCTTCTATAGATTCGCTTCAGGCTCTCCTAATGGGGAGCCTTTTTTTGGCATCTTATTTGCTAGTATATATAAGCAAATACAAATATTTTATTTTTAAGGAGGAAAAAGTATGAAACCATTAGAAGGGGTAAAAGTCGTTGAATTGGCAACTTATTTCGCAGCACCTAGCTGTGCACGTCTTTTAGCAGATTGGGGTGCGGATGTCATTAAAGTCGAATCACCAAAGGGTGATCCATATCGAACAGCTTACAAAGGTCAGCGTACACCTCAGTTTGAGGAAGGTTGTCCAAGTTTCGACTGTGAAAACTCAAATAAAAAATTTATTGCATTAGATACGAAAACAGAATCCGGACGTAATGCACTTTTAAAACTTGTTGCAGAAGCCGATGTATTTATTACCAACAATCGTCTGAAAGCACTCCAGAAAATGAGATTAACTTACGAAGATCTGTCTGAACAATTTCCCGGTCTGGTCTATGCTGATATTTTAGGTTATGGACCAAAAGGCCCTGATAAAGACAAACCTGGTTATGATTATACCGTCTTTTATTCCAGATCAGGCTTTATGGCTGACTTATCACCAAAAGGACAGGACGTTATGAACACCATCGCAGGATTTGGCGATCATGTTTGTGGTATTACACTCGCTTCAGGTATCTGCGCCGCACTCTATCGTAAGAAAACAACTGGTCTTGGTGATCACGTATCTGTCAGCTTATATCAGACAGCTATTCACGCAATCTCCAATGGTCTTCTTGGTGCTTATTACGGCAGACAGTTCCCTAGATTACACAATGACTGCAACAGCCCACTACTGACATCTCATAAATGTAAAGACGGTGAATGGATTTATCTTTCAATGCCTGAATACAATAAAATGTTCCCAATTATTTGTGAAAAAATTTTTGACAGACCAGATTTAGCTGCTGATCCTCGTTATAATACGATTGCAGAAGCTAACAAACGAATGGAAGAAGTTGTTCAGATTGTTGCTGATATCTTTGCAACTCAAGACAGTGATTACTGGGTAGAAAAAATGGTGGCTAATGATATCGCACATGAAAAAGTTGGTCATTTTAAAGACGTCCTTACAGATGAACAGGCCTGGGCAAATGACTATTTGATTAAATACACCTATCCAAGTGGCGATGAATGTATTTTCCCAGCTGCACCTGTCGATTTTGCTTCTTATCCCGAAAGACCATTTGTTCATGCTGGAAAAATCGGTCACGATACGAGAGATATTCTCAAAACTGTTGGTTACACAGATGCCCAGATTGATGCAATGATTGCAGCTGGTGAAGCAGTTATTAACTAATCGCAAAAGAGGTATATATATGTTAACACTTGGTATTGATATCGGATCTACTGCTTCAAAAGCAGTTATCATGCGTGATGGTACTGAACTTATCGCTGAAAGTATTGTTCCAGTTGGCACTGGCACGCGTGGACCAAGAGAAGTTTTTCAAAACGTTCTGAATCAAGCAGGTATATACGAAAATCAAATCGACCGTATCCTGGCTACAGGATATGGCCGTATGGGATTTAAACAGGCAGCACGTGAAATCAGTGAGATCAGCTGCCATGCAAGAGGCGTTCATTATCTTGTTCCAACAGCAGGCACAATTATCGATATCGGCGGTCAGGATGCCAAAGCGATTCGTGTGGATGCCGATGGCCGTTTAGATGATTTTATTATGAATGATAAATGCGCTGCCGGAACTGGTCGTTTTCTGGAGGTTATGTCAAGAGTTCTCGATATCCGCGTTGAAGATATGGGAGAAGTCTCCAGACATTCCACTAAAGAACTGTCCATCAGCAGTACCTGTGCTGTCTTTGCCGAATCCGAAGTCATTTCCCGTATGTCCAACAACGAAACCGTTGAGGATATTGCCGCAGGTATTCATCGCTCTGTCGCCAAAAAAACAGCCAGTCTGGTAACACGAATGGGCCCCATCCGCAAGGACGTTGTGATGAGCGGTGGTGTTGCCCATAATTCCGGTGTCGTTAAAGCACTGGAAGATATATTAAAATGTAGCATTATTGTTCCCGATAAATGTCAGCTGGCCGGTGCCATCGGCGCAGCGATTATCGCCTATGAAGATTTAACAAACAAGTAAAGGAGAATGAAAAATGAGTGAAACAACAACTACCACAACTACTCCAGCAGCTGCACCAGCAAAAAAACCGAAAAGGCCAAAATCAAAATCTATGATTATGGCAAGTGAACAATTAAAAAAAGCATTTAGTGACACCCAGGAAGCGAAAGCCAGAGGCGAAATGATTGGTTGGGCAACTTCCCTCTTCCCACAGGAAATTCCTGAAGCCCTGGGCCTTAGCATTGTATATCCTGAAAACCACTCCGCAGGACTTGCAGCTCAGAAAGCAACAGCTCCTTTCTTGGATTACGCAGAAGGTGTTCTTGGATGCAATAACGACCTTTGTTCCTATGCGAAAATCAACCTTGCTTACGCAGAACTGCTTGAATGCCCTGGCAACAACATGCCTGTTCCAGATTTCCTTCTTGTAGCCAACAATGGTTGTGCAGAAACAACAAAATGGTTCGAACTTCTTTCCCGTAAATGGAATATTCCATTATTCATGATTGACCTTACATACAATCATTTTGAAGGCGTTAACGAAGCCCGCTGCAAATATATTGCCGCACAGCTTCGTAAGCTCATCGATGACCTTTGCAAATTAACAGGCAAAACATGGGATGAAGATAAATTTATCGAGGTACAGAAAATTTCTGCAATAAACAGAGAACTCTGGGATGAAGTCTGTGATTCCTATGCCCATGTGCCAGCTCCTTTAGGTGGTTTTGACCTTTTCAACTACATGGGCAGCATGGTATTTACACGTGGTAAAAAAGAAACTGCTGACGTATTTAAACAGCTCCTTCTTGAAATTGATGAGCATCTTAAGAATGGTACCTCCACTTTTGGCAGAAAAGAAGAATTCCGTATCTTCTGGGAAGGTATTGCTTGTTTCCCATATCTTTCTCATAATGCAAAAACACTGGCAAAATACGGTATCAATGTTGTTTCTGCTTCCTATGGTAAAGCATGGGCGCTTGATTATGAAATCGGCAATCTTGAAGATATGGCACGTGCTTACTGTTTCGCATCCAGCAACAATATCCTTGTTGAAGAAACAATTAAACGTCGTATTGAATGGTCCAAGAAATACCATATTGACGGCAATCTGTATCACGTTAACCGTGCCTGCAAGGTTATGTCTTGCCAGCAGCAGGAAGTTATGCGTCGTGTAGCTGAAGCAACAGGCAAGCCATACATCTCCTTTGATGGTGACCAGGCTGACTTCCGTAACTACAGCGAAGCACAGTTTGAAACAAGAATCGAAGCCTTTGTTGAATTAATGAGAAAAAATAAGGAGGGTAAATAAGATGGCATCTCTTCAGGAAAACCTTGAATTACTTAAAAGCATTTCTGCAAATCCAAAAAAACAGTTAGATAATTACATCGCTGCAGGCAAAAAAGTTGTTGGCTGTTTCCCTGTATACACACCAGAAGTTATGGTACACGCTGCCGACATGGTTCCTATGGGGCTTTGGGGCGCACAGACTGAAATCAGCAGTGCAAGAAATTACCTTCCTCCATTTGCTTGTCCAATCATGCAGTCCTGCCTGGAACTTGGTCTTAACGGAATTTATGAAGGCATCTCATGTGTTATGATTCCTGCTATGTGTGATACATTCAGATGTATTACACAGGACTGGAAAAGAGGTGTTACTTCTATTCCATGTATTCCATTCACATTTCCTCAGAACCGTGTCATGGAAGAATCAATTACATTCTTTATGGATGAATTAAGCTACGTCAAAGAATCCATCGAGAAGTATTGTGACGTTAAGATTACAGAAGAAGCCATGCAGGCATCTCTTGCTGTATACAACCATCATATGGCCGTTATGAATGATTTCTGCGCTGTTGCCAATGAGCATCTCGATATTATCGATGCAGTAACACGTCATGCTGTTATGAAATCTGCAACATTCATGGATAAAGCTGAACATGCGGCTATCGTTGAAGAAATCATCGACGGTTTAAAAACAGAACCTGTTTGTGACTGGAAAGGTAAAAAGGTTGTTCTCACAGGTATCACTGCAGAACCGGATGCCTTACTTCAGGTTCTTGTTGACAACAAAGTCGCTGTTGTTGCTGATGATGTAGCTCAGGAATCCCGTCAGTACAGCACACCATTCCCAGCATGTAATTCCGCCATTGAATCCCTTGCTCGTCAGTGGCAAAATAGAACAAGCGATCCGCTTGCACATGAGGACAAACTTGGACGTTCAGACTTACTGATTCGCCTTACTAAAGAAAACAATGCAACAGGTGTCATCCTTTGCCTGATGAAATTCTGTGACCCAGAAGAGTATGAAGAAACCATGATTAAACCTGAGCTAAAAGCGTTAGGCATCCCTGTATTAACAATTGATATTGATCAGCAGCCTACAAGCTACGACCAGGCAAGAACAAGAATCCAGACATTTGCTGATATTATCTAAAAAAGGAGGTTCGGTATGTCTGCAATTAATGATATTTTAAATAATGTACCTATTCCAAAAATGGTAAAAGTCCAACAGAATTTTGAATCCTCTGTCCTTGAAAATGTTGATACCGAACTGAAAAATCAATTGGCTAATAAGAATTTCAACAGAAAATTTACCACAGGTATGTCTATTGCCGTAACAGCTGGCAGCCGTGGTGTTGCCAACATGGCATTAACAATTAGGACTGTATGTGATTTTCTGAAAGAAATAGGATGTAAACCTTTTATTATTCCGGCTATGGGAAGCCATGGCGGTTCAACAGCCGAGGGACAGCGTATGATTCTTTCCAGCTTCGGAATTACAGAAGAAACAATGGGGGGGTACCCATTGTTTCTTCCATGGAAGCTGTCTGCATTTATGAATTTGAAGATGGTTTTAAGGTATATGTTGATAAAAATGCCCATGAAGCAGATGGTATTGTTGTCATTAACCGCGTAAAACCACATACTTCTTTCAGAGGTGCCTACGCAAGCGGCTTAATGAAAATGATGACGGTCGGCATGGAAAAACAGCTTGGTGCTGACCAGATTCATGCAGCAGGACCAAAAGTTATGGGAAAGAATATTGACCGCGGCGGCAAAAAATCTTAGAGCTTGAAAATATTATTTGCGGTGTTGCTCTTCTGGAAAACAGTTACGACCAGACCTGCGGTATTTATGTTCTTGAACCACAGGAAATCATCGACCAGGAACCCCTTCTTCAGGAGCAGACCGAAAAGAATATGCCCCACTTAATGTTTGAAAAACCGGATGTTCTGGCCATTGATTATATTGGCAAGAATATCTCCGGTCCCGGAATGGACCCTAATATCACACATACCTTTAATCCAATTTCCGGTATTTCTACAGATGGTACGCATTAAGGATACTCTTCATTTAGATGAAATTGAAATTTCAGAAGCAATGCTCCCTGAAGCAAAAGCCTTAGAGAATATCGAAATTCTATCCGAACCATACGAACTCAATTTTAATGAGGATGGCAATTTGTTTTAATTTACGCGAATAAGGAAGCGCATCATGTTTCATCTCGCTTTTAACTCCCTTCATCAATATAATTCGCTATTCTAATTATCAACAACAAGGCCTGCATCAATCAGATTCTCCCTCGCCACTACTACTTCTGATTGATACAGGCCTTGTTTTGTCAATTTCAGCTTATTCTGTATTTGTTAACGTGTTTATAAAATAATAGCCTCAATACGATTTGACTTTATATGCAGCAAGTGGCTGTCAGAGAAATTTCTGGCAGCCACTTGTTGTATAGATATATAGTAGGATGGTGCAGAACTCGTTCCAAGCACGGGTTCATTGTGCTTTGCAGATACGAATCCTACACCAGGCTCAAAAATGAGCCTTACAAATAAAAGGGAGGGCTTAATTAAAACATATCCGAATAATGATTTTGTATAACCTGTATGAAAGCGGCTACACATTCATTATACGGCGTTGGGATGCCTAACTGTTTGCCATATTTCACAATAGCACCGTTAAGTATTTCAATCTCAGTTGTCTTCTTATTCATGACATCTTATGCTGTCGATGGATAATGAGAACCGAATTTAGGGATGGTATTTTCTTTGATGCTATTTACAACAGTATCGAAATCAAGTACAATGCCCTTGGCGTTGGCAACAGCAATGACTTCGCGAATACACTGTTCCGTGATGAACCATCCCTTCGGCTCGGATAAAAAAGTACCAATATTCAGTCGTGCAACGGCACAGACTGAATTAATGGCAATGTTGTTGACGGCTTTACCCCATATAAAATTCTCAATATTGTCATGATATTCTGCTTGAAGTCCACCTTTACACCAATACGCAGCGAGGGATTGTGCTGTTTCTGCGGCGTCTGCATTGCCATTCATCGTACCAATATGAATAGCAGTCTTGTTTGGGAGGATATGACTTGTCAGTTCACCCGGTGCATTCAGCTGGCTTGTAATCTTCATGACACCCTGAAGAATTCTGTCTGGTGAAAACAAATGACTGATCGTATCAGCATTACCAAGACCATTCTGCAGTGTAAGGATCAAAGTGGTAGGCTTAAAAAGCGCTTTTGCATCAGACAGCGCTTTTTCTGTAAAAAGACTTTTTACAAGGCAGATCACCACATCAACAGGCTCAGCCTGTTCAGTGCGATAACATGTAGGCATTTGCTGATAAATCGTTTCGTCATTAATGTGCATCGCAAGGCCAGTAGTACGGATGGTATCCATATGGGCTTCGTAGGGATCTACGAGAATAACATCGGCACCGCCGCGAACAAGAAATGCCCCAACAAGACTGCCCATTGCTCCAGCACCTAAAATGGCGATTTTTGTTTTCTTCATAGGATAAAACCTCCAAAATAAATAATACTTTTAAATCATACAACATAATATAGAGCAAATCTTATGCCAAATCTTGTGTGAAAAATAATAAATTAAAACTTTTAGGTGTAAAATGACCATAAAAATCACAGAAAAATAGATTTTGATGAGCTTTAAAGGAAATACAGACACCCACGTACTAAAATGGTGTGCAAATGATGTGAAATCAAAACATATTGCTTATTTATTTGTGCAAAAATAGGGACTAAAAATGGCGGATATCACTAAATACTATCTGTTTTGTGCAAAGAAGTGCAGTAATTGTGCATTCTATAGTTTCCTCTCACACAAAAAGGACTGACAAGCTCAATCGAGTTCATCAGTCCTTCTATTTTCTTATCTATCGATATATATGGTCATCGGGGTGACAGGATTCGAACCTGCGACCTCTTGATCCCAAATCAAGCGCTCTA
>OLNC01000312.1_pt1 | contig 54667 bp, 48 predicted proteins | sample 1672011 | NCBI WGS metagenome assembly OLNC01 (sample SAMEA3136636, study PRJEB25190) | human gut metagenome | biome: human gut; feature: human-associated habitat; material: faeces | place: Austria | collected 2013
GACTGGATCTGCATACTTTCTTCCGGTCCCATAAAGATCTTGTGTCCGTCAATATGCGACTGGAAATGTACACCTTCTTCTTTGATCTTACGAAGCTTTGCAAGGGAAAATACCTGAAATCCGCCGGAATCGGTCAGAATCGGTCTCTCCCAGTTCATAAACTTATGCAGACCTCCGAGCTGTTTGACGATTTTGTCACCCGGCCGGACATGCAAATGATAAGTATTGGAAAGCTCCACCTGTGTACCGATCTCATAAAGATCCTGTGTAGAAACCGCACCTTTGATTGCGCCGATCGTTCCTACATTCATAAACACAGGAGTCTGGATCGTGCCATGCACTGTCTCAAATTTTGCACGCTTCGCACGTCCCTCCGTTTTCATTAATGTATACTGTGCCATATATTTCCTCTTTCTGTCGAAATATCAGAATCCATCTGCAAACGCGGCTCTGTAATACAGATCCAGTGCATACAACGACTGGATATTTTTAATATCTCGCGCTACCAGCTGGATTTGTTCCTCTTTGCATCTTTCTAAAACAACTGGTGTGATCTTTCTTGCATAATGGCTGAAAAAGACTGTATTCAATCCTGTTTTGAGGCTTTTCATCTGCTCTATAAACTGTTCAGTCACCACATCTCCCGCATGCAGTACAACTCCTATGTCTGCAGTCGGATCTACTTCTTTCACCATTTCTACCAGATTATAACTGAACGAAAACCAGGAAACATCTTTCTGCATTCCTGCTGCACTGACTATTTCCAGAAGCAGCTGTATCTTATCAATATCATTCTGTGTAATCGTAGTTTTCAGTTCAATATAAGGGTGGATGGAATTTTCTCTGCAGAATTCAATGAATTCCTGAAAACTCGGAATCTTTTCGCCCGCATATGCTTCAGATTTCCAGGAACCGAAATCATATTCTCTGACTTCATCAAAGGTAAGATCCATAATCCTGCCGGTTCCGTTGGAAGTTCTGTTTATCGTGGAATCATGCAATATTACCGGCACATTGTCCTTCGTAAACTGCACATCCGTTTCTACTGCTTTATAACCTCGAAGAAGCGCGCTCTGAAAAGCAGACATTGTATTTTCCGGTGCAGTCGACGTATCTCCTCGATGAGCAATCATATAAGATGTATGATTTTCCGGTGCTTTTGTCGGCTCCGGTGTCGGCGTTGCCGTAGGAACTACCGGTTTCGGTTTTGCATTGACTTTGATCATACAGGTGTATTTCTTCTTATCTTTCCCGGTCGCCGTAATTTTTACCGTTCCGCTTTTCCGGGTCTTAACAACACCGGACGAGGATACTGTAGCGATTTTTTTGTTGGACGATGTCCAGCGGGCAACTACCATACCTCTCAGTTTCAGTGTCAGTTTCTTTCCCGCAGTTACAGTCGCCTTCTTTTTATTCAGGTAAGGTTTCTTTACTATAACTTTGATTTTTTTGACAATTTTTTTATTATGTACCTTTTTCACACCTTTTATGTATGTAATCCCTGCTTTTCGCGGTGTGATCTTTTTGGTTTTTGAATTAACTCTTACGATTCTTTTATTTGTACTGTGCCATTTATAACTGCCCTTCACGTTGATGCTGTAAATTCTGCCGACATACAGCACCCGGGTTGCTGCCTGAGCAGTAACCCCGATGCAGGCAGACAATACCAGAAGTAATATTGCTGCGACTACTGTTTTCTTTATTGTCTTTTTCAATTTTACTGCCTTTTTAATTCTATTTTCCGTTTAAATTCTTCTGTGCTGTGGACAGCATCAGTTTGATTCGATTCAGCTGGTTTACTTCACTTGCACCCGGGTCATAATCGATTGCAACGATATTTGCTTCCGGATGTTCCCTGCGGATTGCCTTGATAACTCCCTTTCCTACAATATGGTTCGGAAGGCATGCGAACGGCTGGATGCAGACAATGTTCGGTACACCGCCGTGAATCAGTTCCATCATCTCACCTGTCAGGAACCAGCCCTCACCTGTCTGGTTACCCGGTGATACGATCGGCTCTGCCAGTTTTGCCAGATCCGCAATATTTGCAGACGGTGTAAAATGGCGGCTCTGTGCAAGCGCTTCATTTGCCGGTCCTCTGAGCCATTCGATAGCTTTGATTCCCCAGTTTGCGATCGTTGCTTTATTTTTCTTAAATCCAAGGAACTCAGATTTGAAGTTCTGATTGTAGAAGCAGTAATTGATAAAATCTATCAGATCCGGGCATACCGCCTCGGCGCCCTCTGCTTCCAGAAGTTCTGCCAGATGATTGTTTGCTGCCGGAAGGAATTTGACAAGAATTTCTCCGACGATACCAACTCTTGGCTTCTTCTCTCCGGTAACCGGAATCATATCAAACTCATGTACCATCTCACGGCACATCTTCTTAAACTGACCATGGCTGACACTGCTTCCCTCCAGGAAAGAGATTACTCTCTGTTCCCAGATTTTATGCTTGCGGTTGACAATTCCCGGCTCCACCTCATATGGACGCATACGATAAACACATTTCATCAGAATGTCGCCAAATACCGCTCCATAGCAGATACGCTTGATAAGCGGAAGTGTCAGTTTGAATCCCGGATTGCTTTCCAGACCACTTAAGTTGATGGAAATAACCGGGACCTGTTCCATATTTGCTTTCTTTAACGCACGGCGGATAAACGCAATATAGTTGGATGCACGGCATCCGCCGCCCGTCTGTGACATGATGACAGCCGTCTTATTCAAATCATATTTACCGGAAAGAAGGGCATCCATAACCTGACCGACTACCATCAGAGAAGGATAGCATGCATCATTGTTTACATATTTCAGTCCGACATCTACCGCATGTTTGTTGTCATTCGGAAGGACTTCCAGGTGATAGCCGCAGGTTTTAAATGCAGCCTGTAAGATTCCGAAATGAAACGGTGACATCTGCGGGCAGAGGATCGTGTAATCCTTGCGCATCTGCTTGGTAAATACTACTTTTTCGATAGAGGACGGTCTGATCTCACGCTCTTTGTGCTGTGCATCTTTTGCACGGAGCGCAGCCAGCAGGGAACGTACACGGATACGTGCCGCACCGAGATTATTAACCTCATCTATCTTTAAGCAGGTATAAATCTTGCCGCTTCTGTCAAGGATCTCATAAACTTCATCTGTAGTAACTGCGTCCAGACCACAACCAAAAGAGTTCAACTGGATCAGATCCAGATTATCCTGTGTTTTGACATAGTTTGCTGCCGCATACAGACGGGAGTGATACATCCACTGGTCATTGACACGAATCGGGCGCTCTACTTCCCCGAGGTGAGAAACCGAATCTTCTGTCAGCACCGCAATACCGTAGCTGTTAATCAGATCCGGAATACCATGATGAATTTCCGGGTCGATATGATACGGGCGGCCTGCAAGTACGATACCTCGTCTTCCTGTCTCTTTCAGATACTGAATGGTCTCTTCGCCCCTTTTCTGAACATCTTTACGCGCCTGTGCAAGTTCTTCCCATGCAGCATGGGCTGCTGCTTTGACCTCTTCTGCCGGAAGATCTTTAAACACTTCGACAAGACGGTCTGTAAGGATTGCTTCCGTCGTAAATGCCATGAACGGATTCATAAATTTAATGCCCGGATCTTTCAGCTCATCCACATTGTTCTTGATATTCTCCGCATAAGAAGTGACGATCGGGCAGTTGTAATGATTGACTGCATCCGGAAACTCATTACGCTCATATGGTACACAGGGATAGAAAATAAATTTCACACCTTTTTTGATCAGCCAGCTCACATGTCCGTGTGCCAGTTTTGCCGGATAACACTCGGATTCACTAGGAATAGACTCAATACCCAGCTCATAGATCTTACGGGTAGAAGTCGGTGAAAGTACAACCTCGTATTTCAGTTTTGTAAAGAATGTATACCAGAACGGATAGTTTTCAAACATGTTCAGGACACGCGGAATACCTACCTGACCTCTAGTTGCCTGATCCGCACTGAGCGGTTCATAGGAAAAGAGTCGTTTGTATTTATATTCATAAAGATTCGGAACGTGATCTTTGTTTTTTTCTTTACCGATGCCTCGTTCGCAGCGATTTCCGCTGACAAACTGACGTCCGCCGGTGAATTTGTTGATCGTCAGACGGCAGTTGTTGGTACATCCGCGGCAGTTAGCCATAGATGTTGTATATTTCAGTTCATTAATCTTGTCAATGGAAAGCATTGTGGTCTCTTTGCCATCTTCATAACGCTCTCTTGCAATCAGTGCCGCACCAAAAGCTCCCATAATACCTGCAATATCCGGACGGATGGCTTCACAGTTGGCAATACGTTCAAAGCTTCGAAGAACAGCGTCATTGTAGAAGGTACCACCCTGTACAACGATATGTCTGCCAAGTTCAGTCGCATCGGAAACTTTAATAACTTTGTAAAGAGCGTTCTTGATAACAGAATAAGCCAGACCTGCTGAAATATCTGATACCTCTGCACCTTCCTTTTGTGCCTGTTTTACTTTTGAGTTCATAAATACGGTACAGCGTGTTCCCAGATCAATCGGATGTTTTGCATAAAGAGCTGCCTTTGCAAAATCCTGCACACTGTAGTTCAGGGATTTTGCAAATGTCTCGATAAAGGAACCACAGCCGGAGGAGCATGCTTCATTAAGCTGTACACTGTCTACGGTCTGGTTCTTGATCTTGATACATTTCATATCCTGACCACCGATGTCAAGAATACAGTCTACTTCCGGATCAAAAAATGCAGCGGCATAATAATGAGAAACGGTCTCAACCTCGCCCTCATCAAGAAGGAGCGCTGCCTTGATCAGCGCCTCTCCATAACCGGTAGAACATGCATAAGCAATCTTCGCATTTTTCGGAAGTTTCGTATAAATTTCCTGAATAGAACGGATTGCAGTCTTGAGTGGGCTTCCGTTGTTGTTGCTGTAGAAAGAATACAGAAGACTTCCGTCCTCTCCTACCAGTGCAGTCTTTGTCGTCGTTGATCCTGCATCAATACCAAGGTAACAGTTACCTTTATAGGAAGCCAGATCTCCCGTCGTAACCTTGTAGGAAGACTGTCTCTTATTAAATTCTTCATAATCTTGTTCTGTCGCAAATAAAGGTTCCATACGCTCTACTTCAAAGTCAAGTTTGATGGAGTGGCGCAGTCTGTCTTTCAGTTCAATAAGAGAAACTCTGACATCCTCTTTTGCATTCAGTGCAGAACCAATTGCAGCAAACAGATGCGAATTCTCCGGCACGATCGTATGCTCATCGTCCAGTTTCAGAGTACGGATAAACGCAGTTTTTAACTCAGAAAGGAAATGCAGCGGGCCGCCCAGAAATGCCACATGTCCACGGATTGGCTTACCACAGGCAAGACCGGAAATCGTCTGATTGACAACTGCCTGGAAAATAGATGCAGAAAGGTCTTCTTTCGTCGCACCTTCATTGATCAGCGGCTGGATATCCGTCTTTGCAAATACACCGCATCGTGCAGCGATCGGATAAAGTGCCTTGTAATTCTTTGCATATTCGTTCAGACCGGTAGCATCTGTCTGCAGAAGTGATGCCATCTGGTCGATAAAGGAACCTGTACCACCGGCACAGATACCATTCATTCGCTGCTCAATATTTCCACCTTCAAAATAAATGATCTTTGCATCCTCACCCCCAAGCTCGATTGCAACGTCTGTCTGCGGTGCAATCTTCTGTAAGGATGTAGATACAGCGATTACCTCCTGAACAAATGGGATTTCCAGATGATTTGCCAGCGTCAGTCCGCCGGAACCTGTGATTACCGGGCAGAGTGTCATCTCTCCAAGCTGTGCATGTGCTTTTTCCAGAAGATCCGCCAAAGTCTCCTGAATATTTGCAAAATGTCGTTCGTAATCTGCAAACAAAAGCTTTTCATTTTCATCAAGAATCGCGATCTTTACTGTCGTAGATCCGATATCAATTCCCAATGTATATGTATTCAATGAATCGACCTCCTCGTCATAAATCTGTATCTTCAGATATGAATATAACGTGTTCTTTCTTATTAAAAAGTATTTTTCAAAATCCAATTCCGTAACATTATACGACAAAGTTTTACAAATGACAATGACCAACTTTCACAATTTGTCTCACATCCCGCGTCATAAATTTGTTTGATTGTCAAACTTTACAAAGAAAAAGAATATCTGCCTCTGTTCAGCAGATATTCCTTATTTTTCTTATTATCAGGTCATCTTTCGCCTATCGTCTGATCTTCTGGGCAATTCTGACGAGACAGGCACCACCCGGCATTCTGGAAAGTCTCTCGGATGCTGTTTTGTCCGCGAGAATGTATACCAGAAAATATGCCATTGCTGCCAGAATGATCGACACACTGAGACAGATGATATTAAATGGAAGCAGTACATGCAGTCCATAATACACACCTGCTGCCACAACACCCATCGCGGCAGATGCAATGATCGGACTTACGTATGCTGCTTTCCACGGATTCTTATAATCCAGATATTTTTTCATAAAGAAATCATTCAGCACACATACCACAATTGCGTAAACAATCATTGCTGCCAGCAATGCGTAAATACCAAGATTCGTAAACATCAGAAGCGCTACTACTACAACCACGTCAACCACGAGTGCCACAGCTGCTGTTATCATCGGGATCTTCGGTTTACCGATTCCCTGAAGAACACCGTTTGAAATATTAGACATGCCATTCAGAAGGATGGTAAAGGACCCCATCATAAGGAGCTGTCCTGCCACACCATTCGTTCCATGAAAAAGAAGCGACACAATCGGCTGCGCCAGCACGGCAAGCCCCACCGCGCATGGAATGGAAATGAACATAGAAAGCTGTACCGTCTGATCTACTCTTCTTCTTGTCTCATCAATATTGCCGGTCGCATACAATGCGGAAACTTCCGGAATCATGGAAGTCGGTGCCGCGCTGGAAAGTGTCAGTGGAATATTGATGATGCTCATAAAGTATGTCGCATATTCTGCATATAACATACTGATCGTATCTGCATCCGCACCGTGTTTACCCATGATTTCAGAATACAGAACACCATTCAGATAGCCGTTAATATTGTAAATAAAAGAACTTAAGATAATCGGGGAAACGATAAGAATGATCAGTCTCAGGATCTCTCCATAAGATTCTTCTTTGTGGACACGGTCTCTGTCCACTCTTCTTCGGATTGCCCTTCGGTTAACACCATATACCATCAACATAAACAAAAGCGCAATGACAACGCCTGCAGTCGTACCTACCGTCGAACCGGCTGCGCCCCATTTAGCCACGCTTCCGTCACTGCCGTCTGCAAAATATCTGATAAACATCCATGCAACGATCAGACTGACTGCCGCATTAAAGATCTGCTCCAGAATCTGCGAGATCGAGGTTGGCATCATATTACGATATGCCTGAAAATATCCTCTGTACACTCCGAGGATACCGGACAGAAAGATTGTCGGTGATAAAATCTGAAGTGCCAGTATCGCATTTGGCTGATTGCTCGGGATAATAAATCTCGCCCCAAACAGACACACCAGCGCCACGATTCCTCCTACGATTGCTGCATAGATCAGGGAACCGTGAAAAATCTTCTGTGCATTTTTGTAATCTTTTAAAGCTATTCGTTCTGAAATCAGTTTCGACACCGCCTGCGGAATACTGAAAGAGGCGATCATCAGAAGAATCATATAGGCATTCTGGGCAAGACTGATATATCCCATTCCCATATTGCCTACGATCGACGAAAGCGGACTCTTATAGAGAAGACCGATGACCTTCGAGATCATCGCCGCAATCATCAGAAAAGATGCATTTTTTACAAGATTATTCTTCTGACCCATGTTTACTCCTTGATTTCCTGTTGTGTGTTATTTTCGATCTGCCAGTCAATCGGCTCCAGACCGTTCTGAATTAAAAATTCATTTGTCTTGCTGAAATGTCTGCATCCGAAAAAGCCTCTGTATGCAGAAAGCGGACTCGGATGAGGTGCTTCCAGAATCAGATGTTTCGGGTTATTGAGCATTGATTTTTTCATCTGTGCCGGACGTCCCCACAGAAGAAATACGATTGGTCTGTCCTGCTCATTGAGGATACGGATCGCCGCATCTGTAAACTGCTCCCATCCGATTCCTCTGTGTGAATTAGCCTGATGTGCGCGCACAGTCAGTACCGTGTTCAGCATCAGTACCCCCTGTCTTGCCCATTTTTCCAGATAACCGTTATCCGGGATATAACAGCCAAGATCATCATGAAGCTCCTGATAAATGTTCACCAGTGACGGCGGGATCTCTACATCCTTTTTTACAGAAAAACAAAGTCCATGTGCCTGCCCGTCATTGTGATACGGATCCTGTCCAAGTATCACGACCTTTACCTGACTTAACGGTGTAAAATGAAATGCATTGAACATATCATCTGCCGGAGGAAAAATCTTTCGTGTCTGATACTCCTGCATGACGGTTTTATATAATTTTGTGTAATATGGCTGATGAAATTCACCTTTTAATGCTTCCAGCCATTCTCCTGACAAAGGAGCCATTTCCCTTCACCTCTTATCTTCTTACGGAGATTCCCCTGCCTGCCAGATACTCCTTCACCTGACGGATCTCCAGTTCTTTGTAATGGAATAAAGATGCTGCCAGCGCGGCATCCGCGCCACCCTCTGTCAGTGCATCATAAAAATGTTCAAGCGTTCCTGCACCGCCGGAAGCAATGACAGGAATGCTGACTGCATCCGCAATCGCACGTGTGAGCCCGATATCATAACCGGCTTTTGTTCCGTCACAGTCCATACTGGTAAGAAGGATTTCACCGGCACCGAGTGCTTCGGCTTGCTTTACCCATTCTACGGCATCCAGACCAGTATCCAGACGTCCGCCATGTTTGTAGATATTCCAGCCTCCGTCCGGTCTTCTCTTTGCATCAATTGCAAGTACCACGCACTGACTGCCAAATTTCTCAGCCGCCTCACGAATCAATTCCGGACGGTCGATTGCCGCGGAATTTACTGAAATCTTGTCCGCGCCTTCACGAAGAAGCATCTTAAAATCATCGACCGTGCGGATGCCGCCACCTACTGTAAAAGGGATAAATACACAGGCCGCAACTTTGCGTACCATATCAACTACTGTCTCACGCTGCTCGCAGGATGCCGTAATATCAAGAAAAACAAGCTCATCTGCACCGGCTGCATCATAGGCCTTCGCAATCTCAACCGGATCACCGGCATCTTTGAGATCCACGAAATTTACGCCCTTTACGACACGTCCCTTATTGACATCCAGGCAGGGAATGATTCTTTTTGTAAACATCTCAGATTCCCTCCTTTTCAAGCTTTGCAAAATTTTCCAGTATTTTCAGTCCGTATTTGCTGCTTTTCTCCGGATGGAACTGGCAGGCAAATACATTGTCTTTCTCTACAGATGCATGGATCGTTGTACTGTAATCAGTCACAGCTTTGACAATCTGCGGATCTTCCGCCTGCAAATAATAAGAATGTACAAAATACACATACGTGTCTTCCGGAATTCCATAAAACAGCTTTCCATCATTCTGAAGATGAAGAGAATTCCAGCCCATATGTGGAATCTTAAGCCCCTCCGACGGTGGAATTCTCAATATACGGCCCTTCAGGATACCAAGTCCCTCTACTCCCGGAGTCTCTTCGCTGCTCTCAAAAAGAAGCTGCAATCCCAGACAGATTCCCAGAAATGGTGTGTTATTCTTTACCATTTCTTTAATTACCGGAACCAGATTGTATCTGTAAAGATTCTCCATTGCCTGTCCAAAGCTTCCGACCCCCGGAAGAATCACCTTATCTGCTTTTAAAAGCACCTGCGGATCTCTGGAAACAACGGTTTCCTCTCCGAGATACGCAAGAGCTTTTTCTACGCTGCGAATATTACCTGCATCATAGTCGATAATTCCAATCATTGTCTCTCACACCCTGTCTTTATCAAATATTTACAAGTATACCCCAAAAAAAGACAGATGCAAAGCAATTTCTTCACATCTGCCCCATTTTGTACGTTTTTACTGATTCTTCTTATCTAATGTGAACCAGAATTCAACACCATTGTCATAGTTTTTGACACCGTATTGCTGATGGAGTCCTTCCATGATTGCCTTGACAATCGACAGACCAATACCACTTCCGCCGTACTCTCTCGTTCTTGCCTTATCTACCTTGTAGAACTTGTTCCAGAGATTCGGAATATCTACTTCCGGTATCGGCCTACCTGTATTAAATACAGTAACCTTCACATGGTCGCCTTCCGTAAATACACGAATCTCGATTTCTTTTTCTCCATCCAGATGATTCAGCGCATTACTTGTATAATTTGTTACAACTTCTTCAATCTTGAATTCATCTGCCCATACATAAACCGGCTTATCAGCATTGAAGCTTACTTTTGCTTCTTTTTGCTGGATCATGATATCCATCGACTGCAGGACACCACGGATTACGCTGACAATATCAAAGCGCTCTACTGTCATCTCATCCCTTCCGGATTCCAGCTGATTCAAAGTAAGAAGATTACGAACAAGTTTGTTCATCTTACCGGCTTCATCCATAATGACATCACAGTAAAATTCCCTGCTCTCCGGATCCTCGGAAATATTTTCTTTCAGACCTTCTGCATACCCCTGTACCAGCGCGATCGGCGTCTTTAACTCATGCGATACATTATTCAGGAACTCCTGTCTCATCTGATCGATTCGTTCTTTGTTCTCAATATCTTTCTGAAGCTGATTGTTCACGGATTTCAGTTCGGAAATTGTCTTTTCAAGCTGTTCTGACATCCGGTTAAAATTCTCGCCCAGTTCGTCGATTTCATTGCCGGAATGACTCTGGTATTTCGCTTCAAAATCCAGGTCACTCATCTTCGTAGAAAGAAGCGTCAATTCACTGATCGGACGTGTGATGCGCTTCGTCACAAACCAGATTACAAGACCACTGATGACAATGATCGTAATGCCGACATAGAAATAGAATTTATTGGATATGGAAACGCTCTCCCGAATGCTTTCCAGCGGTGTACGAATCAGGAAATAACAGCCGTTATCCATCTCGCCCCAGCTTTCCACGTATTCCATGCCGGCAAAGCGGTCACTCACCTGCTGGATCACATAATTATCATTCTGCTGAATCACTTTTGCATGATCTTTCTTCTTATCAAGATCATACACATACCCTACAAGTCGTGCTTCCAGAAGATCCTCGTTACTTCCTACCGCACATACGGTCTGTCCGTCTGCAGTGATCACGATCCAGGTCAGGTTATTCTCGGAACTGTCCTTAAACATTGCATCTGAAACTTCTGCACTGCTGCTTCCGTCCGATGCAGTCTCGACTTTAAGATCCTCCAGATTCCTGACCGCCTCCTGCAGCACCTCTGTTTTTTTGCTGATGTAATAATGCTCCAGAAACAGGCCATTGATCACAGTCGTTATGACCATGGAAAGAAGCAAAAGCCCGATAAACCAAACCGAGATCTGCAGACGCAGTGGGTGAAATTTTTTCTTTTTTACTTTCACACCAGATCTCTGTGATTTTTTCATTGTGCATCTACCTCAAATTTGTATCCCATTCCCCAGACAGTCTTAATGTATTCTCCTTTATCGCCCATCTTGCTTCGCAATTTCTTGACATGCGTATCAATAGTACGTGCATCGCCAAAATAATCATAGTTCCATACCGAATTTAAGATTTTCTCTCTGGAAAGGGCAATCCCCTGATTTTCAAGGAAATATGTCAGAAGTTCAAATTCTTTGAAACTCAGTTCCATCTGCCTGCCATCTACGGTAGCCTGATGTGCAGATTTGTCGATCACAATTCCTCCGGCGGAAAGTACATCATTACCTGCATCCTGACCGGTTCTTCGAAGGATTGCCTCCACGCGTGCAACAAGGATTTTCGGACTGAACGGCTTTGAAATATATTCATCCACACCCAGTTCAAATCCGAGAAGCTCATCCCTCTCATCCCCTCTGGCTGTCAGCATAATGATTGGTACTTTGGAGTTCTTGCGGATCTCACGGCACACCTCCCATCCATCCATCTTCGGCATCATTACATCAAGTATCAACAGCGCGATATCTTTTTCTTCATAAAAAATGTCCATTGCCTCTTCGCCGTCACCGGCTTCCAGTACATGAAAATTTTTCTTCTCAAGGAAATCCTTTACAAGCTTGCGCATGCGGCTTTCATCATCTACTACAAGAATCTTCGGGGCTTCCATTATTCCTACCTCCATCAATAGTTTTACATTTTCTTTATCTTAGCAGAGATTTATGTAGGTTTTGTGAACGTATTACGGAAATTTCAGGTAAACCGTCAAAAAGTCGGAAACCAGATACCGGTTCCCGACTTCTTTTCGCATCGTTATATTCAGTTTTATAAGATTATGCAAGTGCCTTGCCAAGTGCTTTGCAGCTTTCTACTGCATCGTCATCCGGCTCTTCCTGGCAAATCACACCATCTGATACAAGAACTGCACCGTCTTCTTTGCATTTGTCTTCCCAATTATGCATCCATTCTCCGTCTCCCCAGCCATAGGATCCGAAAAGTCCGAGTTTTTTGCCGGAAAGTTTTGCTTCGCAGGAGCTGAACATTGGTTCAAATTCGTCTTCCTCAAGAACTTCATCTCCCATAGCCGGACAGCCAAATGCGATTGCATCAAACTCATCTACTTTATCAGCTGAAAAATCAGACGATTCAAAAGTTGTTACTTCTGCGCCTGCTGCCTTTGCACCTTCTGCAACTGCATTTGCCATAGATTCTGTGTTTCCTGTAGAACTCCAATAAACTACTGCTACTTTACTCATCTTACTTTACCTTATCCTTTCTACTATGCTGCAACGGTCAACTGAAGGATTGATCGTCCGTCTGCAAACAAACGTCTGTAGATTTCTGAGCATTTCTTCAATTTGCGGAAAAGGATCCGGGTCTGCTGTTCATCCCCGTATACTTTCCAGATACCGCAACACTTATAATTTTTCCCCTTCTGTTCGATAAAACCAGTCACATCATCCAGCGGATATCCAAGGAACAGTCCCACTTCATGAGGAAAACAGTTGTTTTCAAAGAAGCGCTCCTGAAGCTTTCTGATACAGCAGTCAGCTTCCTGACACTCATAGCCACAGTTTTTCAGCAAAATACATGCACCCTCACAGCTTAAATCCTGCTGCAGTCTTTTCTTACGATATACATAAACAAGTGCTTTATGCTCGCTTCTTCTGAGTACTTCCACAAAAACGCCTCTGTTATTCAGTTTTTTATTTTCCTCTTCAATTTCTTTTTGAAGATCATTCCTGTTCCCAGATGTGTAAGTAAACATATTTGCAGTTTTGATTCCTGCCAGCGTAGGCGCGCAGTGTGCTATGATTTCAGCTTCTAACATCCTCAGATCCCCTTGTGAATTAGTCTTATCTAACCTTTGGTTTTAAATTTACGGATATGTTTCCATACCCGTTATTTTTTCTGTTAGTCATTCCTAACTGATATGATAGTACAATATTTTTTGCGTGCTGTCAAGAGTTTTTTGCGATTAACTTTTTATAGTTTATTATCAGCTCAAAGTACAGATTTCATGGAATCCATGCCGATCAAAAGCGTTGATGTATTATGAAGCAATGCAGACATTGTCGGCTGGATCACTCCGGTCACACCAAGTGCAATCAGACTTCCGTTAATGCCAACGATACGTCTGTAATTCTTGTGGATCTTGTCCATCAGACCATTGCTGATTTCTTTAAGTGTTACCACAACACTCAGATCATCCGCGCCAATCGTGATATCTGCGATTTCTCTTGCAAGTTCTGCCCCGTCACTGATCGCAATACCGACATCTGCTGCTGACAGAGCCGGCGAATCATTGATACCATCCCCTACCATCAACACTTTGCGGCCCTGTGCTTTTGCTTCTTCTACAAATTTTGCCTTATCCTCAGGAAGGACTTCTGAATAATATTTGTCGACACCGACTTTCGCTGCGATTGCTTTTGCAGTACGGTCACTGTCGCCGGTCATCATTACGATCTGGGTAAATCCGGCATTTCTTAATGCCTTAATTACCTCCGGCGCCTCCGGGCGGAGCGGATCTTCAATACAGATTACCGCAGCCAGTTCTCCCTCGATACCAAGATACAGATGAGAATATTCCTCCGGGAGTTTTTTGAAAATCTCTTCTTTTCCTGTCGGAATCGCACATTTCTCATCTTCAAATACAAAATGATGGCTTCCGATGATTGCCTTTCGTCCGTTTACAGTTGTAGAAATACCATGTGCCACGATATACTCAACTTTTGAGTGCATTTCTTCATGTGTCAGGCCACGTTCTTTCGCAGCATCCATAACTGCCTTCGCCATAGAATGCGGAAAGTGTTCTTCCATGCAGGCCGCCAGTCTCAGCAGATCTTCTTTGGAGTCGCCGTTGAAAGATACTACATCTGCAACTGTCGGCTGCGCTTTAGTCAGCGTACCCGTCTTATCAAAAACAATTGTATCAGCCTCTGCCACTGCTTCCATGAACTTGCCGCCTTTTACCGTGATATGATGCGCATTTGCCTCGCGGATTGCTGCAAGCACGGAAATCGGCATGGCAAGTTTCAGTGCACACGAGAAGTCAACCATCAGAATAGACAGTGCCTTCGTCACATTTCTGGTAAGTGCATAGGTAAGTGCAGTTCCTGCAAGTGTATACGGAACAAGCCTGTCTGCAAGATGCTCTGCCTTACTTTCTACCGCAGATTTCAGTTTCTCTGTTTCCTCGATCATTGTCACAATTTTTTCGAACTTGGTAGATCCAGATGTTTCTTTTACACGGATGGTAAGTTCGCCCTCTTCGAGAACAGTTCCGGCATAAACATAGCTTTCTGTATGTTTGGCAACCGGCATGGATTCACCTGTCAGGGAAGCCTCATTGACCGTTGCCTCTCCATCCGTGACAATACCGTCAAACGGGATCACAGTTCCCATATGTATACGTACCCGATCACCCGGTTTGATCGTATCTGTGCCGACCTGAACTTCTGTGTCGTCCGTAACCAGCCATACTTTGCTTACATTCAGGGACATGCTTCGTGCAAGATCATCCACCGATTTCTTATGCGTCCAGTCTTCCAGTATCTCACCAAATCCAAGCAGGAACATGACGGAAGATGCTGTACTGAAATCACCTCTTAAGATAGACACACCAATTGCAGTTGCATCCAGTACCGGAACTTCGATTCTGCATTTTGCAAGTGTACGGACACCCTCCCAGATGTATTTTACGGATTTAAGCGTGGTAAGGAATGTACGTATCGGAAGAGGAAAGAAAATTTTCTTTCCATAATGAAGCAGCACATGGTTGACCACTTTTTCCCAGTATTCCCCGTTCATTTCTCTGCCGGAATTCTGAAGATAGCTCTCCGGTGCCTCTGCCTTTTCATAAGAAAATCCCTGTACCGCTTTCAGAATCTCTTCTCTGTTTCCGGAAAAACTGATCACAGCATCCTGGTTTCGTTCCACAACCTTTGCAGCTGTTACTTGCTCGAGATTTGCAAGGAAATATTCCAGCTGATCTGCCTGTCTGCACGTCATTCGTTTCTGACAGATATGAAGCCTTACTCTGCCTCTGATCTCATGTTCTATTTTAAATCTCATATTGTCATCACCTTTAGTTATAAAAACACCTGCAGCACTTGACCACAGGTGTCTCTTTTTATTCCTCTTCTGCTGCAGTTTCTTCTGTTTCTTTAAAGTTTTCTTCTTCAGCAGTATCTTCAAATGCTTCCTCAGCTGCTGCACGATCTTCATTGATCTGCTGTGCTTCTGCATAAATATCTTCTGCGTTTTCCTGCACTTTAGATACAGTCTTCATTACACAGTCCTTTGCGCGAAGAACTGCTGCTGTACAGTTTGTGTAAACTTTCTTAGCATCTTTACTGGAAAGAAGTTTGATTCCTGCTGTGCCGAATAATACTCCTGCTGCAAATACTCCACTGTGTTTCTTATCAATTTTGATCATGGTAAGTTCCTCCTCTATATTATTATTTTTTATCGTTTTCACCGCCTCGTTGCCTTGGCATTACACATATTATAAATTCTTCAAAGCAAAAGTCCAGACTAACTTGAGCAAATGAGAAATTTTCTCAATATCGTCAAAAATCAAAGTTATTCACCGCTTTGTATATTTTTTCGGCAGAAACCGGTTAGTTGCCGCTTTCTACCAGTACTTTACTTACTCTTCTTGACTGAAGATAGCCGCAGGATTCCATACCCTTTTCAATAATTTTACAAAGCTTTTCATTATCAAGGCGGATGTTCGTCTGGTCATCCAGCTGCACACAACAGATTGGTACCCCTGCCTGCTCATCGCAGAGCCGGTAAGCACTTTTTCTTTTTAATGCACCGATTTCCTCCAGAAGATTGATCATTCTGTATATCGTTGCCATTCCGATGTTGGGATCTTTCTTCGATGCAAGGAAATAGATTTCTTTACAGCATGTACATTCTTCCTGAAGAATAATATCAAGTATGATTTTTCTCTGTTTTGTAATTCTGCAGCCCTCACGTCTGAGTCTGTCCACAATGGCACTGCGCTGCATACTGCCTCTCTGATACTGCTGATTACGGAAGGATTCCCGAGCAGAATCTGATGTATGATCATATATTTCTTCTTGTAGTACTTCCATTTTCGCTCCTCCTGATCCGACCGGTTTGTTTTCTGTTACCGTGCTTCGCTTTCGGTAACTGTAGTTTGTTTTAGCTATCACAAGTTTATATCTTCTAACTGATGCTGTCAAGATTTTTTCTTATTTTTATAAATTCCATCAAAAACAACGCAACTATACTTGACAAGCAACCGTGTTCTTTCATATAATAAGAATCAGTTAGAACAAAAGCATCGTCTGTTTACCAGTAATACCGGAAGATTTTTTATTCGTCTTTCGTACCTTTTCAGGGCTTGTACTGGTTTCGACGGGGGCTTTGAAGTTGAGGCAGCCATCCGCAGACTCCTGGACTGCGTACCAACCGGGAAACTAAATATAAACGCAGACGAACAGTACGCGTTAGCAGCCTAATTGCTGCTCGTCAGCCCTGATGCACTCACACTTCAGGAATCTGACGTCGACCATGTGAGAAACCTTGCCGGGTAAGCTTTGCCCCGGTAGATGTATCATGAAGCTACTGAAGCAGTAAGCCTGTCGGTGGGCGTGCTGCCGAGGGAATGTCAAATCAGCGACTGTGATGGGAGATACCGCAAGGGATAGGCTTTCGGACGCGGGTTCGATTCCCGCCAGGTCCATTTTCATTTGGGAACATCTCATAGATCTGATGAGATTAAAACACAACAAAAAACTGGCGTTCATCCTGAAACCGCGGGATGGACGCCAATTTTTTTCAACGGAATCAATTATTTAGTTTTAATTAAAAAGTTATTGTTCTAAAAGAATTATATATATCTCTCCTGCAACTGGCTGTCATACATTTGCTTAGACCCTATAGTTTTGCGTCACCAGATTTCCCCGGCTATGCCTTTTTATTAAAATAAATATAGTCTTTTATTGCATAAACGTTAATAAGTTCCAATTTTACAGATTTTTGTTTCTGTGATACTATTCCGCATGTGCAAGGCACTGACCCTGATTATTTAATACGCCCATATTCATGAGCATTTTTATTGCATCTCCCATTCCGGCCACATACGACATGTCTGCATATCTTTCATCTCTTGATTCCAGGCATGCTATATAGTCATCAATTACTCTTCTGATCGTATGGGGAATATTCAGGCTGTTGTACCGTTCTTCCAGATAAACAAGATCTCCGTTGTCCTGCTGAATATATTCATCAGAAGCCAATATTCTCTGTCTCCTTTCTTTCATCATTGTTTCAATGTAATTTGAGATTACGATTTCAGTTTTATTTTCCAATTTTCTTCCTCCGTTTGTGCAATAACTATAGGTTTCATCATCATTCTATATTCCGACTCGTCTTTACGTCAACTCAATTCGTCATACAATTACATAGCTTTTTCGACAAATCCAGTCCATTGAGTTAGTCGTTTTTCCCTGATTTTATGCGCTTTATCATCCTTTTTTGTGAGTTTTGTTTTTTTCCGCAGCTCGTCCATCATTTTTCCTAGAATTTTCTTTACTTTTTTCATGTTTTCGAATAATATTGTAGGTATATGCATATCCGCAGATGAATAAATATGCATTCAACAGAAGGGAGAGGAACTTATGACAACATCACACATCTGTATTATGATAGCGATCATCGTCTATCTGGGTGCAATGCTCTATGTTGGATACCTGTGTTCCAAGAAAAACAACGACACCTCTGATTTCTATCTGGGCGGTCGAAAACTCGGACCACTTGTTACTGCAATGAGCGCTGAGGCATCCGATATGAGCAGCTGGCTTCTGATGGGACTTCCCGGACTGGCCTATCTTTCCGGAATCGCAGATGCCGGATGGACAGCTATCGGCCTGGCGATTGGAACCTATCTCAACTGGAAGATCGTAGCAAAAAGGATTCGCCTCTATACACATGTATCCGGCAATTCTATCACACTGCCATCCTTTTTCAGCAACCGTTTCCGCGATAACCGAAAAATTCTGAAGTCTATCGGAGCTATTTTTATTGTTATTTTCTTTATTCCATATACAGCTTCCGGATTTGCTGCATGCGGAAAGCTTTTCTCCAGTCTTTTTGGAGTAAGCTATCTGACAGCAATGATCATCAGTGCACTTGTCATTGTCGGATATACAACTCTGGGTGGTTTCCTTGCAGCATCCACAACAGACTTTATCCAAAGCATCATCATGTCCATCGCACTGATCATTGTATTTGGCTTCGGTGTTTCTGTAGCAGGCGGTCCTTCCGCAGTTATTGATCATGCAAAATCCCTTCCGGGATATCTCACCATGATGACAACTTACGATCCGGTAAGTGGCACAGAAGCTGCCTACCCACTCATTAATATCATATCCATGCTTGCATGGGGACTTGGATATTTCGGAATGCCGCATATTCTTCTTCGTTTCATGGCAATCGAAGATGAAAAGAAGCTTTCTTTATCCAGAAAAGTTGCAACTACATGGGTTGTCATTTCACTTGCTGTTGCCGTACTGATCGGTGTAATCGGTCTTGGTATGACAGAAGCCGGCAAACTCGAAATGCTTCAGGGTTCTGCTTCCGAAACGATTATCGTTAAGATTGCAGATCTTTTGAGTACATATGGTATAATTCCGGCACTGCTAGGTGGTACGATTCTGGCCGGTATCCTTGCTTCTACCATGTCCACAGCTGATTCGCAGCTGCTGGCTGCTTCTTCCGCGGTTTCTTCCGATCTTCTCGGAAGCATCCTTAAGAAAAAAGCAGACAAGAAAGAAAGCATGGTTGCTGACCGTGTTACACTGCTTCTGATTGCAGTAATTGCTGTTATCATTGCCCGTAACCCGGACAGTTCCGTATTCAACATCGTTTCCTTTGCATGGGCAGGTTTCGGTGCTGTATTCGGCCCGGTTGTACTGTTTGCCTTATTCTGGCGTCGTACCAACTGGCAGGGTGCTCTCGCAGGAATGGTTTCCGGCGGTGTTATGGTATTCGTATGGAAATACCTTGTCCGTCCAAATGTATCTTTCCTGAATTTCTATGAACTGCTCCCTGCATTTCTGTTTTCCAGTATCCTGATCATTCTGGTGAGCCTTGCTACAAAAGCACCATCCAAAGAAATCACCGCTGAATTTGATCTGGTACAGAAAAAAATGGCAGAGTAAAACATACTTTTTATTTCAACCGTATGCAAAAGAACCGTGAAAACAGAATCTTTTCTGTTCCACGGTTCTTTTTCTGTCCTGTATTGAATTATAGTCTACCATATATAAGAGAATATCGAAGCTCCTATAACTGTACAGAGTCCGCATACAACGATTGCAAGACTGCTCATAGCTCCTTCTACTTCTCCCATCTCCATTGCTCTTGCCGTACCTACCGCATGGGATGCTGTACCAATTGCAAGACCTTTTGAAATGGAATTACGGATACGGAACATCTTGCAGATAAATTCTGCCGACATATTTCCGAGTACACCGGTAATAATGATAACTGCAACGGAAATCGTCACATAACCGCCGAGTTCTTCTGAAATACCCATTCCGATCGCGGTTGTGATTGATTTCGGAAGCATGGTTACATATTCTTTATGGTTCAATCCAAACACCACTGACATTGCCAGTACGCAACCCAGACTTGCAAGCACTCCTGAAAAAACACCCGTCAGAATTGCTACGATATTATTTTTCAGAAGATCCAGTTGCAGATACAGTGGAATTGCCAGACAGACTGTTGCAGGAGTCAAAAGATAGCTCAGGTATTTTGCACTCATATTATAGCTGTCATAATCTACATGAAAAACAACAAGAAATACAATCACAAGTGCTATGGAAATCAGAAGCGGATTTAAAATCGCCAGTTTCCATTTACGCTGTGCTGCAAGGCCAATCTCATATGCAAGCAGGCTGATCACAATTCCTATCGTTGCAGAACTTAAGATCAGATTATCCATATTACTTTTACCCCTCTTTTTTTGAAATTAAAAAATCTGTTACTTTTCCGGTCACGATCATGACTACAAATGTAGATACCACTGTGATCACAAGCAGTGGCACCAGAAAAGACTGCAGCTGACTCCATGAAGTGATCAGCCCGACTCCCGCAGGAATAAACATAAGCGGCATGATCTCGATCAAAAACTCTCCTGTTTCTTTCACATGATCTACTTTGATCACCTTTGTCAGAAGAAGTACAAACATCAGAATCAGTCCGTAAATGCTGCCGGGTATCGGAAGCGGGATAAAATACTTCATAACCTCTCCCGCACATGTCACAGCAAGAATGATTCCAAACTGTCTCAGGTATTTCACAATATTCGCCTCCCGAATTAAAATCTGGTCATTGTTCATATCTTTTTTGTTTTTATGAACAACAAATCGTCACTTATTATAGCACACCGTCTTTTGTCGTAACAAGTCAAATAAAGTACAAAAAATCGCCATATTTCAGGCGATTTTTTATTAAAAAATTTTATTAATGTCAATTTTTGGCCTTATCATTCATTACCTGCAATTGCCATATGCAGTTTCATAAAAGAACTCCTGCAGATGTTCTTGTATCGGAGTTGGTTTATTGTTTTATGATGATATCGGACAGTTTGCGTTTTGGCACGTAATGTACGTCGTTTTCGTCGCGGTAATAGGCGATATCTTCGCCTTCTTCGATTTCTTTGATAATGATTTTCTCGGTCGGTTTGCCGAATGCCACGATCAGCACCGGTGCAAGGTTCTCGGCCAGATTCAGTTCTTTTTTGACAGAATCTGCATTATAATTTCCAATCATGCAGCCGCCAAGTCCTTTCTCAGCTGCCGCAAGAAGCATGGTCTGTGCTACGATTCCGACATCTTTCTGATATCTCGGAATGGATGCTCCCAGATTTAAGTCCTGACAGATGATGATAAATCCTGTCGGGCACATCCCCGGGTGCGGAAGTTTCATCTGCGGCAGTGCTCTCGCCCAGTTTGTCAGTTTCTGGATGCGTGAAACTTCTTCTTTTTCCCATGCCAAATAATAACGGAACGGCTGTGCATTCACGCTGGACGGTGCGTAACGCGCACAATCTACAAAATCCTCCATCTCTTCTTTGATAAAATGATATGACTCATCATATCCTCTGTAACTTCTGCTTGCTTTTACTATATCTTTAAACATATCATTCTCCCATATCTTTCGCGCACTGTTTCAGCTTTTCTCTGATTGGCAGGTGATACGGACATCTCGGCTCACATTTGCCACATTCGATACATGCGGATGCCTTTACCGGCAATGTGCTGTATCGGTCTTTTGCCCAGTCTGCCAGATCATATCTCTGCAAATATCCTGCAAAAAGGAAGACACTCGGAATATTGATGCCGACTGTACAAGGTGCGCAATAATTGCAGCGACGGCAGAAATCGTTACCAAGCTGTTCACGAACCCTGTCCATCTTAGCCAGTTCCTCTTCGGTAAGTGGTTCTGTATCAGAACATGCTTCCATATTTTCATCCAACTCATGAACTTCTGCCATTCCCGGGATGACAACCGTCACATCCGGATTGGAACAGACGTAGCGCAGTGCCAGTGTCGCATCTTCAATGGCTCCGCCCGCCAGTGGCTTCATATCAATAAATCCGATATTTTTCTCTGCACATCTGTGGATCAGCTCTGCTCCCTGCTGCTCAACGATATTGTACGGGAACATAATCGTTTCTACCCAATCCAGATCAAGCGCACGCTCAAATACAGCTGTGGAATGCGCGGTAAGACCGATATGACCAATCTTGCCTGCTTCTTTTGCCTCCATAAGCGCCTCCAGAGCACCGCCCTCACCGATTACCTGATCAAGCTGTTCCATGCTCGGATTATGTACCTGATAAAGATCAATATAATCTGTGCGGAAATTTTTCAGACTGGTTTCTATATCAGCTGCCATTGCTTCTTTCGTTCTTGCCATGGACTTTGTTGCAAGCACAAATTTTTCACGGATTCCTTCCAGTCCATATCCGATATACTTCTCACTGACTGTATATCCTCGTGCAGAATCAATATAGTTGAGTCCTTTCTCCATCATTGTATGAAGAAGCTTTCTTGTTCCTTCCTCATCGATCTTCTGGATCGGAATACCTCCAAATCCCATACGTGAAATCTTTAATCCCGTCTTTCCAAGTGTTCTGTATTCCATGATGTCATTCTCCTTATCCTGTTGAAAAATATTCTTCATCAAAACTCTTCTTTATATAAAAAAATACCACCGAATCTCTCCGGTGGTATCATCACTTCTAATCAATTATACACGAGACAGATATTCACCTGTTCTTGTATCAATTTTCAGTTTGTCTCCCTGGTTTACAAACAGCGGAACCATTACCTGTGCACCTGTCTCAACAGTTGCCGGTTTGGTTGCACCCTGTGCAGTATTTCCAGCAAATCCCGGCTCTGTCTCGATAACTTCAAGCTCTACAAACAGAGGCGGCTCGATAGCATATACATTGCCATTCCAGGAGCAGACTTTAACAACTTCGTTTTCTTTAACGAATTTGAGGGAGTCACCTACCTGCTCTTTTGTAAGTGCTACCTGATCATAAGTTTCTGTATTCATGAAGTTGTAAAGGTCTCCATCATTGTACAGATAACTCATATCAACACGGTCAATACGTGCCTGCGGGAACTTCTCTGTAGGACGGAAAGATTTTTCCAGTACAGCTCCTGTGATAATATTTTTATATTTTGTTCTTACGAATGCAGCGCCCTTTCCAGGTTTTACATGCTGGAACTCAACGATCTGACATACATTTCCTTCAATTTCAATAGTGACACCGTTTCTGAAATCACCTGCAGAAATCATTTTAATATCCTCCTTCTTTGTGTGTTCGCTACCAACTATTTTATAATATACAGAAAGTTTTTTCAACTATTTTTTTCATATGTAGACAATTTCTCTTCAATTTCTTTAATAAGCTCCTCAAACGGCACTTCTCCGGTGACAACCTGAATGTCTGCAAACTTCTGATATACCGGATCTCTCTGTTTCAGAAGCTTCTTGATCTTGTCATCCCGGTCTTCTCCGTCAAGCATCGGATCTTTCTTGGAATCTGCCAGACGCTTTTTCAGCGTAGTCAGCGAACCTTTCAGATATACGATCGTTCCCAGTTCTTTAAGATATTTTTCATTCTGTTCCTGAAGCGGAACTCCTGCCCCCAGTGAAATTACTTTTCGTTCGGAATCCTGAATTAGCTGCTTTAAGGCAACTGTTTCCAGTGCTCGATAATATGGTTCTCCGAATTTTTCAAAAATTTCCCGCGCTGAAAGATTCATTTTTTTGGTGATGAGTTTGTCAAGATCGACAAACTGCAGCCCCAGATCTTTGGAAAGCTGCTTTCCTGCTCTTGTTTTACCTGAACCCATAAACCCAATGATAACCACGTGGTTCATGAAATCCCCTCCTCCTTTTTGTAAAAATGTAGTACTATTTTTTCCAGATATCGTTTCAGAACGATCTGGATTTCTTCTTTGGGATGGATCGGCTTTACGAGAATATTGCGGATGCCGGTTCTTTTGGCTCCGTATACATCTGTAAAAAGCTGATCCCCTATAAAAATCGTATTGCCGGTATCTGTTCCCAGAAGTTCCATTGCCTTCCGGTAATTCTTCACAGACGGCTTATGGGCATTTTCAATATATCCGGCCTGAATCTCATCTGCAAAAGGTGCCACCCGGTCAATCTGATTGTTTGACAGCAGGCAGTAACCAAAGCCAATTCTACGAAGCCGTTCAAAAAGAGCTATCGCACGTTCATCAGCCGGTGCCCCGTGAGGCACCAGCGTATTGTCAATATCATAGATCAGTCCACGATATCCTTCTTCGTAAAGCCTCTCGTAGTCGATCTCATATGCTGAATCCAGATATTCATCCGGAAAGAAACAACGAAACATTCTTTTCTCCTGTCTGTAACTTTTATCGTTCATCAAGCGGAACGTATGACGCTTCCGGAAGAACATTCTTGTATGCAGGACGAATGATCTTGTCTGTATTGATCAGCTCCTCCATACGATGTGCGCTCCAGCCTACGATACGTGCTACCGCAAACATCGGTGTATAGAGCTCATGAGGAAGATCCAGCATACTATATACAAATCCACTGTAAAAATCGACATTAGCACTGACACCTTTGTAGATTCGTCTCTCTTCTGCAATTACTTCCGGAGCCATCCACTCTACCATGGAATACAGGCGATAATCTTTCATGCGGCCTTTTTCTTTTGCAAGGCTTTCTACGAAGCCTTTCAGGACTTCTGCTCTCGGATCTGATACAGAATAGATTGCATGTCCCATACCATAGATAAGACCCCTCTTATCAAATGCTTCTTTATGCAGAAGGCGTTTCAGATAATTTCTTACTTCGTCTTCGTCCTCCCAGTTATGCACTTCTTTCTTCATGTCTTGGAACATCTGAATAACCTTGATGTTGGCACCACCGTGTTTTGGTCCTTTCAGGGAGCCAAGTGCAGCCGCTATCGCAGAATATGTATCCGTTCCGGATGAAGAAACTACATGTGTTGTAAAGGTAGAGTTATTACCACCGCCGTGCTCCATATGAAGAATCAGCGCAAGATCAAGAATCTTTGCTTCCAGATCTGTGTATTTTTTGTCCGGTCTCAACATACGCAGGATATTTTCCGCTGTGGAAAGATTCTTTTTAGGATTGTGTATATAAAGACTCTTTCCTCTTACATAATGATTATATGCCTGATACCCGTAAACCGAAAGTAGTGGAAAAACGCTGATAAGATTCAGGCACTGACGCATGACATTCGGAAGTGAAATATCATCCGGATTATTATCATAAGAATACAGTGTTAACACACTTCTGGAAAGCGCATTCATAATGTCACGTCCCGGTGCTTTCATAATGACATCTCTTACAAAATTTGTCGGCAATGAACGCTGATTTGCAAGCAGATTCTGAAAATCCTCCAGTTCTTTTCTGTCAGGCAGCTTTCCGTAAAGAAGAAGATATGTCGTCTCTTCAAACCCAAAGCGATTATCCTTTACAAATCCCGCTGTCAAATCTTTGATATTATACCCACGGTAATAAAGACTTCCCGCACAGGGAACTTCCTTTCCGTCTACGACTTTTACTGCCCGTACATTGGAAACCTGCGTCAGTCCGGCAAGGACACCCTTACCATTGATATCACGAAGGCCTCTCTTTACATCGTATTTTCCATAAAGAGAAAGATCTATACTGGAATGATCTTTGCATTCCTGTGTCAGTCGTTCGATTTCCGGTGTTACCTTTGTGTTAAATCCTGCCATGTAGATAATGCTCCTTTCAGAAATTCAGTTTCTTTTTCCCGCTCTTCCTCCTCAAAAACAGAACATCTAATTATAACATTTCCTATATGAGTGTCTGCCTACCGCTGACGGTAAGTACTCAGGAACTCACGCAGCTTTTCTGATGCGCGCTCAAGCTGTCTGATGTTCGGCAGATAAACCACTCTGAAGTGATCCGGCTGCATCCAGTTAAATCCCTTACCCGGAACAAGCAGTACCTGCTTCTCATGAAGAAAATCCAGTGCAAACTGTTCATCATCCGTGATGTTGAATTTCTCTGTATCGATCTTCGGGAAAATATAAAATGCCGCATGTGGTTTGACAACAGAAATTCCCGGAATATCTCTCAGTGCATTATAGATGCATTCTCTCTGTTCATAAACTCTTCCGCCCGGTTTAATATATTCGGTAACGCTCTGATATCCCCCCAGTGCAGTCTGCACAATGGACTGAGCCGGAACATTGGAACACAGACGCATGGAAGAAAGCATCTTGATTCCTTCTATATAACCTTTTGCCTTGTCCTTCGCACCGCTTAAAATCATCCAGCCAATACGGAAACCTGCGATCATATGTGACTTCGAAAGTCCGGAAAATGTTACGCAGAAAACATCCGGGGCCAGAGATGCGATGGAAGTATGTTCATATCCATCCATAACCAGACGGTCATAGATTTCATCTGAAAAGATGATCAGCTCCTTCTCTCTTGCAATCTGTACGATCTGCTCCAGAATTTCCTTCGGATAAACTGCTCCGGTTGGGTTGTTTGGATTGATGATAACGATTGCCTTTGTTTTGTCTGTAATCTTGCTTCGGATATCGTCAATATCCGGATACCAGTCGGACTGTTCATCACAAACGTAATGTACCACATTACCACCGGCCAGTGTTGCTGTCGCTGTCCAAAGCGGATAATCCGGTGCCGGGATCAGGATCTCATCACCATTATCAAGAAGTGCCTGCATGCAGAGATTGATCAGCTCGCTGACACCATTTCCTGTATAAATATCATTCATTGAAACATTCGGGATATTTCGAAGCTGCGCATACTGCATAATTGCCTTGCGTGCTGAAAAAATCCCTTTCGAATCAGAATATCCCTGAGATGTACGGATATTGCTGAGCATGTCCAGAATGACTTCCTGAGGAGCGGAAAAACCGAACGGATATGGATTTCCGATATTCAGTTTCAGGATTTCCTTTCCTTCATCTTCCATTCTCGCCGCCTCGTCAACCACCGGGCCTCTCACATCATACAGTACATTATCGAGTTTCGTTGATTTGTTAAATGTTCTCATTTTTTCACTCCTCTCCGTGAGTTTTCTATTCGTATTGTAATATAATCTCATATTCAGACACTTTTCGCAAGGTAAAATTCCACACAAAATTTTGTTTGCGCCCCGAAATATATTTTTTTATTTTTTTTTACAATTTTCTTTGCAACTTTACCACTTTCGTGTATAATAGTCCGTGGATAAATGTCTTACACAGATAGACATGATTCAATAAGCGAATGAGGAGGAAATCAACATGTCTTACACAGAAGAAGTTTATGAAAGAGTCGTTGCACAGAATCCTGGCGAACCGGAATTCCATCAGGCAGTAAAAGAAGTTCTGGATTCTCTTAAAGTTGTTATCGACCGTAACGAAGAAAAATACCGCAGTCTTTCCATTCTGGAACGTCTGGTAGAGCCAGAAAGAATTATTTCTTTCCGTGTTCCGTGGGTAGATGACAACGGAACCGTACAGGTTAACAAAGGATACCGTGTACAGTTCAACAGCGCAATCGGACCTTACAAGGGTGGTCTTCGTTTCCATCCTACTGTAAACCAGAGCATTCTCAAATTCCTCGGTTTCGAACAGGTATTCAAAAACTCTCTGACAGGTCTTCCGATTGGCGGTGGTAAAGGTGGTTCCAACTTCAATCCTAAGGGCAAATCCGACAGAGAAGTTATGGCATTCTGCCAGAGCTTTATGACAGAGCTCTGCAAATATATCGGTGCAGACACAGACGTACCGGCTGGCGACATCGGTGTTGGCGGACGTGAGATCGGTTATCTTTTCGGACAGTACAAACGTGTTCGCGATCTCTATGAAGGTGTTCTGACAGGTAAAGGACTTACCTATGGCGGTTCTCTGATCCGTACAGAAGCAACCGGATACGGTGTTGTATATATCCTTAACGAACTGATGAAAGATCACAACGATTCTCTCAACGGAAAGACTGTTGTTGTTACAGGTTCCGGAAATGTAGCTATCTATGCCGTACAGAAAGCTACTCAGCTGGGTGCAAAAGTTGTTGCTATGTGCGACTCCAACGGATACATCTATGATCCAAACGGTATCAACCTTGATGTAGTTAAAGATATCAAAGAAGTAAAACGCGGACGTATCAAAGAATACGCTGACCGTGTAGAAGGTGCTACCTATACAGAAGGTGTTGGCATCTGGAACATCAAATGTGATGTATATCTTCCATGTGCAACTCAGAATGAGCTTGATGTTGACGGCGTAAAAACACTCGTTGCAAACGGATGCAAATATATTGTAGAAGGTGCTAACATGCCTACTACAAGAGAAGCTACTGAGTGCGCTATGGATAACGGTATTCTCTTCCTTCCGGGAAAAGCTGCAAACGCTGGTGGTGTTGCTACCTCCGCACTGGAAATGAGCCAGAACTCCCAGAGACTTTCCTGGACATCCGAAGAAGTTGATGCAAAACTTCATCAGATCATGGTTGACATCTACGCTAAGATCAGTGATGCTGCAAAACGTTATGACCTGACAGACAACTATGTTGCCGGCGCAAACATTGCAGGTTTCGAAAAAGTTGTAGATGCTATGATTGCTCAGGGTATTGTTTAATCCTACAATTGCATAAAAACATAATTTTTAAGGCGTTCCGGCTCGACCGGAGCGCCTTTTTGCTATATAGATTCAGCTACCTCTCTCTTACACTTCTCTTATTTCTCTTATTTCTCTTATTTCTCTTATTTTTCTTATGGTTCCATAAATTTCTTCAATTCATCCATAAATGTACTGACATCTTTGAATTCACGATATACTGATGCAAAACGCACATAAGCAACTGCATCCAGATCTTTCAGATGTTCCATCACAATCTCGCCAATACGGGTACTTGGAATTTCCCGATCCGCACTGTCAAAAATGTCCCCCTCAATGGAATCTATCGTCATTTCAATCTTTTCTACCGGAATCGGACGCTTATAGCAGGCACGTAAGATTCCTCCCTGAATCTTGGCGCGGTCATACGGTTCACGTGTCTGATCTTTCTTGATCACACTCAACGGAATCGTCTCTACCTTTTCGTATGTAGTAAAACGTTTGCCACAGGATTCGCACATTCTTCTTCTGCGGATGGAATTGGTGTCTTCTACCGGTCTTGAGTCTACAACTTTACTGTTATCCTGATTACAAAATGGACATCTCACAGTATTTACCCCTCTTTCCCCTTTAATAAAATAATTATATTTATTTTTTCTGACAGTGTCAACAAAAGCTCATGTATATCTGTAAAAATTATTCATATATTAATAAAAACGGTATTTTTATGAGACTTTGTGAGCTTCGACAGAAAGAAATCATTAATACCTGTACCTGCAAAAGCCTCGGTTGTCCCATTGATCTGGAATTTGACTGTGCCACAGGACGCATTAATTCCCTGATTGTTCCGGGCCCCGGTAAATTCTGCAGTTTTTTCGGACGCGAAAATGAATACATTATTCCCTGGAACTGTATCTGCCAGATCGGTGATGACATCATCCTTGTAGAAATTAAAGAAGAAAAATGTTTTCACAAAGAGCACCTTCTCTGACCCTGTCAAGGTCTTTTATTTTTTATATTTTTTCCAAAAAAGAATATTTCCCGTCCTCCCTGTGAATCATTTGTAATACCAAATGAAATAAGGAGGATATTTCGATGGCACTTAATAAAGTAGAAATCTGCGGGGTAAATACTTCCAGTCTTCCGATTCTAAAACAGGAAGAAAAAGATGAGCTGTTCCGACGTATCAAACAGGGTGACACAAAAGCAAGGGAACAGTATATTAAGGGAAATCTGCGTCTTGTATTAAGTGTTATCCGACGTTTTCAGAACAGCAATGAAAATCCTGATGATCTGTTTCAGATCGGCTGTATCGGGCTTATGAAAGCAGTTGATAATTTTGATGATACCCTGATGGTCAAATTTTCGACGTATGCAGTTCCGATGATCATTGGTGAGATCCGCCGCTATCTGCGTGACTACAACAGTATCCGCGTCAGTCGTTCTCTGCGTGATATTGCATACAAAGCTATTTATGCCAAAGAAAATTATATCCGGCAGAACCTGAAAGAGCCTACCATGGAAGAAATCGCAGAAGAAATCGGCATAGAAAAAGAAATGATCGTCTATGCACTTGATGCTATTCAGAGTCCGGTCAGCCTCTATGAACCCGTCTATTCCGAAGGCGGCGATACGCTTTATGTCATGGATCAGATCAGTGACCGCAAAAACAAAGAAGAACACTGGCTGGAAAATTTATCTCTCAAAGAAGCCATGAACCGCCTCGGCAGTCGAGAGCGGCATATCATTGAAATGCGTTTTTATGAGGGCAAAACACAGATGGAAGTCGCGGATGAAATCGGCATTTCTCAGGCGCAGGTCAGCCGCCTCGAAAAAAACGCACTCAAGACCATGCGAAATTATCTCCGTCCCTGATCCGACATTATAAGCTTCCCACAAAAAATGTCCCCTTAAGAAGATTTTGGTTATTTACCATATCTGCTTAAGGAGACTCATATATCATTTCAGAGCTTTTTCCAGTTCTTTAATAATGATTTTTAATGCCTTGATTCGGGCATATTTTTTATCCACGGACTCAAGGATATGCCATGGTGCAAATGTAGTACTTGTCTTTTTGAGCATTTCATTGACAGCATCCTCATACTGATCCCATTTTTCACGATTACGCCAGTCTTCATCCGTGATCTTCCACTGTTTTTCCGGGTTGTTCTGACGCTCTGTAAAACGTTCCAATTGCGTATCTTTGTCGATCTGTACCCAGAATTTAATAATCACAGCGCCCCAGTCATGCAGTTCTTTTTCAAACTCATTCATTTCATTATACGCACGTTTCCAGTCATTTTCACTGCAGAATCCTTCAAGACGTTCCACCATAACACGTCCATACCATGTACGGTCAAAAATTGCGATATGTCCGTCCTTCGGAAGCCTTGTCCAGAATCTCCAGAGATAATGTCGTGCTTTTTCATGCGGCTCCGGACTTGCGATCGGCTGCACCTCATATCCGCGCGGGTCCAGCGCACCGGTGACTCTCTTGATGTTTCCGCCCTTTCCGGCAGCATCCCATCCTTCATAGGTAATAATTACCGGCACACGTTTACGATACAGGCGGTTATGCAATTCTCCGAGCCTGCTCTGTAATTTCTTTAATTCTTTCTGATATTCCTCTTCATCTATTGTCTTGCCTTCCAGCTCAACATCTTTCAGTTTCGGCATTTTCACAAGTGGAAATACATTCTGGAGAATCGGTACGGAATGACTCTGATTCTGCAATGCAACCTCTATACTGCTTACCAGTATATCCATAACCTGCAGTTCTGCCCACTTTTTATCCTCCGCATCTATGATATACCATGGGGAAGTTGACATGTTGGTATCTTTCATATAACGGTCGATCACATTTTCGCATTTTTTGTAATGCTTGTGCTGCCATTTATCAGCACCGGTCACACGCCACTTCGTATCTTCTTTGCCCAGAAGCTTCTCCATGCGCTTTCCTTGCTCATCTTTATCGATCTGCATGAAAAATTTCAGTACAAGATATCCATTATCGGTCAGCTGGCGTTCAAATCGGCGGATACTTTCAATTCTTTTTTCATACAAATCACCTTCCAGATCACCGGTGAGAACATCCATAACAGTCTGCTCCATCCAGCCAGAATCGAGGAATGTAAATTTGCCTTCTTCCGGGATCTGTTTCATATAACGATACAAAAACGGTCTGCGCAGTTCCTCTTCTGTCGGTGAAGACATCGTTGCAACTTTGAAAAAACGAGGATCAATATTTTTGATCACTTTGCCGATCATACTGCCTTTACCTGCCGCGCTCCATCCTTCAAAAAGAACCAGCACCGGCAGCTTATGCTCCTTGATCTTCATCTGGAGATCATACAGACTGCTTTTCGTTTTTTCAAGCTGTATTTTCATTTCTTCCCTGTCCGGCATTTCGCCCGGCGTCCATGATTTTAACATATGGATCCCTCATTTCTTTTTTTGTACATAGTATATCATATTTAATCATAGAATATAAATTATTTTTGTGCATTTTTTACTATTTATGTGAAAAAGCACATAAAAAAACAGAACCATCTGTTTTCGGATGATTCTGTCTTTTATCTTATGAGCAAGATCAGGAAAGTTCCAGTTTTCCGGTATATAACTGGTAATAGGTACCCTTCTGTCTGATCAGATCTTTATGATCACCTCTCTCGATGATCTTTCCATGTTCAAGTACAATGATCGCATCACTGTTTCGGATTGTCGAAAGACGATGGGCAATAACAAACACAGTACGACCCTTCATCAGGTTATCCATACCCTTCTGCACAATACTCTCTGTACGGGTATCAATACTGGAGGTCGCTTCATCCAGGATCAGTACCGGCGGGTCCGCAACTGCCGCACGCGCGATAGACAGAAGCTGTCTCTGTCCCTGTGACAGTTCCTCACCATCCCCGCTCAACATGGTATCATATCCCTTTGGAAGCATCTTGATAAACTGATCTGCATGTGCCAGTTTTGCAGCTGCATAAATCTCCTCATCCGTTGCATCCAGTTTACCATACCGGATATTGTCACGGATTGTTCCGGTAAAAAGATGTGTATCCTGTAAAACAATTCCCAGTGAATGGCGCAGATCATCTTTTTTAATCTTGGTAATATTGATTCCATCATAACGGATCTTACCATCCTGAATATCGTAAAAACGATTGATCAGGTTGGTGATCGTTGTTTTTCCTGCACCGGTAGATCCGACAAACGCAAGCTTCTGTCCCGGTTTTGCATACAGGCTGATATCATGAAGGATTGTCTTGTCCTCATTATATCCAAAGGTTACATCTTCAAATCGTACATCACCCTTTAACTCTGTATAAGATACGGAACCGTCTGCAGAATGTGGATGCTTCCATGCCCACATACCGGTTCTCTCTTTGCATTCCACGATGTTGCCGTCTGCATCTTTTCTGGCATTGACGAGAGTCACATACCCCTCGTCCTCTTCCGGTTTTTCATCAATCAGATTAAAGATACGCTCTGCTCCGGCAAGTGCCATAACGATGGAGTTAAACTGCTGTGCCACCTGCATAAACGGCTGTGTAAAGCTCTTCGTAAACTGCAGATAGGAAGCCATGACACCGAGCGTGATTCCGCCGACTCCGGCAACGGAAAGCACACCTCCGAGAACCGCTGTCAGTACAAACTGTAGGTTACCGATATTTCCGATCACCGGTCCCATCATATTCCCGTACTTGTTTGCCTGCGCTGCGCTCTCAAAAAGTGCTTCATTCAGTCTGTCAAACTCTTCTTCCGATTTTTTCTCATGGTTGAACACCTTTACAACACGCTGACCGTTCATTCGTTCTTCTACGAATCCTGTTACATCAGCAAGTGACATCTGCTGGCGTACAAAATATTTTCCACTCTTTCCGCCAATCTTTCCTGTGACAGTCATCATCACAAAAATGATCAGCACTGCAAGGATGGTCAGAAGCGGACTTAACACCAGCATCGAAATAAATGTTACAACAATCATGAACAATGCCATCAGTGCCTGTGGAATTGCCTGGCTGATCATCTGACGCAAAGTGTCCGTATCATTGGTATAAAGACTCATGACAGATCCATTTGTGTTCTGATCAAAATAACGGATCGGAAGTGTCTGCATATGTTCAAACATATCGTCACGTACTCTTTTGAGCACACCCTGTCCGATATAAACCATCATTCTTGTATAGATAAATGTGGCAACAACACCTGCAAAGAAAATGCATCCAAGAACTGCCAGTGCTTTATAAAGCCCGGCAAAGTCCGGTTGTTTCTGTCCAATCAGCGGAAGGATAAAATCATCCAGAAGGTAACGAAGAGAAAGGGATACTGCCGTTGTCGCAACTGCACTGATCAAAATGCAGATGAATACCAGAATAAACTGAAGCTTATATTTTTCTGTCACATATTTCAAAAGACGTTTCGCAGTTTCCATGTCTTTTTTTGTCATTCTCGGTTTCTTATTTTTATTCATCCTCTTCTCCTCCTTTCACCTGAGATTCGTACACTTCTCTGTAAATAGCATTTGTCTTCAAAAGCTCCTCAGAGGTTCCCACACCGGCAATCTTACCACCATCGAGCACAATGATCTGGTCGGCATCTTCAATTGAGGAAACTCTCTGTGCAATGATGATCTTGGTCGTATCCGGAATTTCTTCACGGAATGCCTTACGGATTAGTGCATCTGTCTTTGTATCTACCGCGCTGGTAGAATCATCCAGAATCAGAATCTTCGGTTTCTTAAGCAACGCACGTGCAATACAGAGACGCTGTTTCTGTCCACCGGAGACATTGTTTCCGCCCTGTACGATCATAGTGCTGTATCCTTCCGGAAACTCGCTGACAAATCCGTCCGCCTGTGCCAAACGACATACTCTTTTGACCTCTTCGTCACTGGCATGTTCGTCGCCCCAGCGAATATTCTCATAGATCGTACCGGAAAATAATACGTTTTTCTGCAAAACCATGGATACCTGATCTCTCAGAACTTCCAGATTGTAGTCACGTACGTCAACTCCGGCTACCTTAACAGCTCCGGAAGTAACATCATAAAGACGCGGGATCATCTGCACAAGAGTGGATTTTGCACTTCCTGTACCACCAATGATTCCGACTGTCTGGCCTGATTTGATATGAAGATTTACATCCTTCAGGGAAAGATTTCCACCCTCACCTGCATAGCTGAAATCTACATGGTCGAAAACAATTTCACCGTTTTTGACTTCTTTTACCGCATCAGTCTTATCCTGCATCTCCGGGACTTCATCAAGTACTTCTGTGATACGGTCTGTAGATGCCTCTGCGATCATGATCATAACAAATACAAATGTTACCATATTCAGTGACATCAGAATCTGCAGTGCATATACGATCACGCTTGTCAGTTCACCTGTCTCCATAGTTCCGAACACAATACTGCGTCCGCCGATCAGTGCGATCAGAATCACAACCGCGTACATCATAAACTGCAGAACCGGAGAGTTCCATGCCACGATTTTTTCTGCTTTTGTGAACAGCGTATATACATAATCAGATACACCATGGAATTTATTTACTTCATAGTCCTCTCTTACAAAGGCCTTGACAACACGAGCTGCATTGACATTTTCCTGAACGGAATTATTCAGTTCATCATACTCATCAAATACCTTTATAAAATGCGGATGTGCCTTTTTTGCAATAAACAGCAGTGTTCCGCCAAGAAGCGGGATAACAACCAGGAAAAGCAGGGCAATCTTTACATTGATCATCAGGGTCATGATCCAGGAAAGAAGTATCATGATCGGTGCCCTTGCCAGAAGGCGGATACTCATCATATATGCCATCTGGACATTTGTAATATCTGTTGTCATTCGTGTGACCAGTCCCGATGTGGAGAAATGGTCAATATTTTTGAAGGAAAAATCCTGTACCTTGTAGAAAATATCATGACGAAGATTTTTTGCATATCCGGCAGCTGCCACAGCCGCCATATTTCCTGCCTGCACACCAAAAAACAGAGCAAGCATCGCCATAATCACAAGAATCACTCCACGCTGTACAATATATCCCAGATCACCATTTGCAATACCCACATCAATGATCTTTGCCATTTCCAGCGGAATGAGCACTTCCATCAATACCTCCAGAATTACCAGTATCGGAGCCAGTATAGACTCTTTTTTGTATTCCCTGATTGATTTAAACAGTTTCTTGTTCATTTTTTCTGTCAGCCTCCTTATCTGTCTTTTTATTCATTTCCGAAAGATTGTGATACATCTGACACAATACTTTTTTACAGGTTATAACATCTTCCTCCGAAATTCCTTTTGTAAGATAATTCTCCGCAAACGCAATATGCTTCAGAAGAATCGGTCTCAGTTCTTCCGCTTTTGGAGTTGGCACTATTTTTTTCAGACGGGCATCTTTTTCTACACTCTCTCGGTATATATACCCATGCTTCTCCATCAGCTTCAGGATTCCGGTTACCGTAGATTTACGAATCTGAAATTCTTCTTCAATATCTTTTTGATAAAGATCCCTGTGGAGAGATTCCAGAAGAACAAATTTCAACACATGTTTTTGCATGACCGTCAGTTCATCATTTCCAATTACAGACTCCATACCATTTGAATTCCGCTTCATCTGATGCGACAACATATGAATCAGTCTTCCCATGTGAGCATTTTCCAGTTTTTCATCAAATTCGCACATTTTCTCTCCTTTCTCAATTTTAGTTCGCGTCCTAACTTTTGACATTATACAAATCATCATGCGGAAAGTCAACAGCTTTTTTGTGTCTTTTGGGACACAATTTACGACCATCTTTCAGATTTTTATTAGAACAACCTCGCGGAGCGTTTTTGCTTTATTGGAACATTACGGAATAATTTCCTATAAAGTTAAAAAAATGTCCCATTATAAGGACATTTTTTCGCTTTCGTATATTGTTCTGACTTCCTCTGCTCTGGTTCGATGCGGAAAGCAGATATTTCCAAGCTGTTTTACCGGCATGACTCCCATCAGAGAATTTGTAACAAAGCATTCTTCATAATACATCAGTTCATCCGGATAAATAATCGTCTCTACCACGCTGAATTTTGACATTACGTATTCCCGCAGAATTCCCGGCAATAATCCGCAGGACAGTTGCGGTGTATAGATCATATTTTTGCGCACAAAGAAAATATTGCTGACTGTTCCCTCGCTGATCTGGCCCTTTGTATTGATAAAGACCTTCTCATTGATACCGGCTGCCATTGCAGCTCTTTTTTCAAGGATACAGTCACCATAATTCAAAGTCTTGTGATAGACCAGCGGAGATGTCTCATTTCTACGCACTTTACTGATATCTGTCACAAATCCCTTTGCATAATCTTCTTCAGAATATATATTCTTTCGCATCTGAAAAAACATATTTTCGGCTGAACAGACGATTTTCAATACACCATGATCCGTTATCTCCGAATCCTGACCGGCAAGATGCGAAAATACTTTTTCTTTTGAAACTCCCCTTTCACTGCAGGAACCCAGCCGCAGGAAATCAGCTGCCTTTTCCAGTCTTTCTATATGCTTTTCAAGTAATATCGGTTTTCCTTTTTCGACAGCAATCGTTTCAAACGCCCCCATCCCGAACAGAAAACCTTCATCTAACCTGATATCCATACTTCACTCTCCAATTACTTATCTCATAGCCAGAAGAACCGCCTTCGCTTTCTGAAGTGTTTCTTCATATTCAAATTCCAGATCGGACTCTGCGGTAATACCGCCGCCCACACCCAGATAATACTTTCCATCTTTATACAGCGCAGTCCTGATCACAATATTGAAATCACAGCCACCATCCAGCGTCAGATAGCCGATAGATCCGGTGTAAAGATTTCGTTTATTATTTTCCAGCTCATCAATGATCTCCATTGCACGATACTTCGGTGCTCCGGTAATCGAACCTCCGGGAAAAGCTGCCTCGAGAAGATCCATAACGTTTTTGCTCTCTTCCAGATCCCCCTCGATATCAGAAACCAGATGAAATACCGTCGCATATTCTTCTACCGAAAAAAGCTCAGTCACCTTGACACTTCCCGGACGACACACCCTGTTCAGATCATTTCGCTCAAGATCCACGATCATCAGAAGTTCACTTTTGTCTTTCTCAGAGTTTTCAAGTTCTGTCCGCATAAACATATCTTCTTCCGGTGTCTCTCCACGCTTACGCGTGCCCTTAATTGGTCGTGTATTCACATGACCTTTCTGCATTTTAAGGAAGCGTTCCGGCGATGCACATACAATCTGAAAATCTCCATAGTCAAAATAACCACCAAACGGAGACGGATTATTTTCCCGAAGATCGTAAAACACATCCAGCGGTACTTTATCACTTTTCACAGTGAGCTGCTGTGTCATATTGGTAATGTAGATATCTCCCTCTATAATATAACGGATCATGCGATCTACTGCCTGCTTGTATTCGTCCTTCGCAAAATTCGGCTGCACCTCGATCGGATATTCTGTATCTGACTCTTTCTGCATATACACCGGCTTCCCATTTATCCGGCTCTCCATCTCATCCAGTAGTTTCGCAGCTTCCCTCGTGATGCCATTCGCAATCAGATATGTCCGCTGCTCGTGTCTGTCCTCTATAATATAGAAGTCATAAAAGACAAGTACAGCATCCGGAATCGAAACAAGATCTTCCTTCACAGAATCCACTTCCATCAATTTCCTTCCATATTCATAGGAAAAATATCCTATCGCACCGGAAATTATCGGAAGCTCTGTATTATTTTTGTCTTTGTGTTCCGCCAGATATGTTTTCAGATATGTTTCGAAAGAACACGTTGTTTCTTTCTCTCCATTAATATAGAAGTTATTGCCTTCTTTCACAAGTTTAAGATATGGCACTGCACCTATAACAGAATATCTTCCAAGCTTGTTAACCAGCGAAGAATCCAGAAACACACTGTCATCTGTTCCTGCAAAATATGTATAAAGCTCTGCTGCACCTCTGGCAGGCTTCATTTCTTTTATAATACGCCGTTTATTATACATCGTTTTTTCCTCTCTGTCCATTAGCAAGGACATTTCTTTGTGTTTTTTCATGTACATTTTGTACTATATCGTTTTAGTTAATATGCACATTCCGCGATGTGGCAGAAGTTTTCAAGCAGCTCATGTCCATACTCTGTAAGTACTGCCTCCGGGTGAAACTGAACCCCATACAACGGAAGGGTTTTATGTGAAAGCCCCATCACCGCACCATCCTCTGACACAGCATCGACATGGTAATCCGCCGGAATGCTGTCCTCTTTTACGATCAGCGAATGATAACGCGTTACTTTGAACTTTTTCGGAAGTCCTTCAAAAACACCGGTTCCCATATTTGTGATCTCCGTCACCTTTCCATGCATCGGTCGCTCACCTTTTTTTACCGTTGCGCCACAACAGTGTCCAAGTACCTGATGTCCGAGACAGACACCAAGAATCGGGATTTTTCCCTGCAAACGTTCCACAGTCTGTACACAGACTTCTGCATCCCACGGACGTTTCGGTCCGGGGGACAGAATGATTCCCTGTGGCTGCATTTTTTCTATTTCATCCACGGTGATCTGATCACTTCTTTTTACAACAATCTCCCTTCCAAGCTCCTCAAAGTAAGCCTTCAGGTTATAGACAAATGAATCATAGTTGTCGATCATTAAATACATAGCGTCCTCCCTGTCATCAAATCGCGGATAAAATAAAAAAAGAGACAACGAGTGTGCGTATTTTCATGCACACAGTCGTTATCCCTGATTGGTCCGTAATCTGTGAAATTTTTATCTGTTTCTTTGCTTTTCTTCTATAGATAGCTTTATGCTATCATATCTCTCATTTCACGTCAATAATTATTCAACCTGAATATTTTTTTCAACAAATTACCCCTTTTCTATCAAATACATCTATGCTATACTGTACGGGAAATGAATGATATGCAAAATAGGATCTTATGCGTCAAGTGTTCAGCGAATGGGGAGTTGTCGCCGAAACGAAAAGTCCGTCTTACGGTATAGGATCCGCACCCGTTGCGACAATATAAGAGGCTATCTCATATTGTGTAGGGATACGTTTTTCGACATACGTTCTATCACAATTGGAGATATCTTTTTTTTGTTTTATTTTACAAATACATTGACAAAAAGCAGACAATCTCCACGATACACAATATCATTATAATAGGAGGTTGTTTTTTTATGGTAGACAAACAAAAAGTAGAACAGGCAATCCGACTTCTCCTTGAAGGAATCGGCGAAGATACAGAACGTGAAGGACTGAAAGATACCCCGGACCGCATTGCACGTATGTGCATGGAAATCTACGGTGGTCTGGATGAGGAAGCAGATCAGCACCTCGCCAAACAATTTAAAGTAGAAAATAACGAAATGGTCCTGGAAAAAGACATCACATTCTATTCCATGTGCGAGCATCATCTGATGCCATTTTACGGCAAGGCCCACATTGCTTACATACCAAACGGCAGAGTTACCGGACTCAGCAAACTTGCCCGCACCGTAGATGTCTATGCAAGAAGACCTCAGATTCAGGAACGTCTGACTGTACAGATTGCAGATGCTCTGGAGCGTGCTTTGAATCCCAGAGGCGTTATGGTCATGCTTGAGGCCGAACATACCTGCATGACAATGCGCGGCATTAAAAAGCCCGGCAGTAAGACCATCACTACTGTAACACGAGGGGATTTCAAGACAGACCGTGAACTTCAGAAGCAATTCCTCTCCATGGTAAAAGACTGATGTCTGCTGGTATGACAAGAGTTCAGGCCATCTGGCAGCATCCGCTTTATCAAAAACATCTGAATGCCCTTACCCGTCTGGAATCTGACCGTATTTTCTGCCGCCACACCCCGGAGCATTTTCTGGATGTAGCAAGACTGGCCTACATTTTTGCGCTGGAGCGAAATCTTGACTGTTCCCGTGAACTGATCTACTGCACTGCCCTTCTCCATGATATTGGCCGTGCCGAACAGTACTCAAACGGTACACCGCACGATGAAGCAGGTGTCACCATTGCTGGGCAGATTTTAGCAGATCTAAACTTCTCAGAATCAGAAAAAGCTCAGATTCTGACGGCAATCGGAGAGCATCGTTCTTCCACCGGAAATCTTCCGATACTCAGCCAGATTATTTATGAAGCAGACAAAAAATCCCGCAATTGTTTTTTATGTTCTGCCGAAAAAGAATGTTACTGGGCTCCTGAGAAAAAAAATATGACGATTCAATATTAAAAGGAGAATCTTTAAAATGAAAATTGGAAATCGTGAATTTGACGTAAAAAACAGAACCTATATTATGGGAATCCTGAATGTCACACCGGATTCTTTCTCTGATGGCGGTAAATGGGACTCTATGGATCATGCTCTGAAGCATGCTGAGACAATGATTGCCGAGGGTGCTGATATTCTGGATGTCGGCGGAGAATCCACCCGACCGGGACATACTCCGGTAAGCGCCGAAGAAGAGGCGGCCCGTGTCGTTCCGATCATTGAGGCGCTTCGCAAACATTTTGATGTTCCGATTTCTGTAGATACATATAAAGGAAGTGTTGCTGACGTTGCCGTACAGGCAGGCGCTGATCTTGTCAATGATGTATGGGGACTGAAATATGATCCGAAAATGGCAGGTGTAATAGCCAAACACGATGTAGCCTGCTGTCTGATGCACAACAAGGCCAACACAGAATACAACAATTTTCTCACCGACATGCTTACCGAAACGCAGGAATGCGTAAACATCGCGCGCAAGGCAGGCATCAAAGATGAACGTATTATTCTTGACCCGGGTGTCGGATTTGGAAAAACATATGAAATGAACCTTGAAACCATGAACCATCTGGAGCTTTTTCAGCATCTCGGATTCCCGGTACTTCTCGGCACTTCCCGTAAATCGATGATCGGTCTTACACTCGATCTTCCGGTTGACCAGCGTGTCGAAGGAACAATTGCCACTTCTGTCATTGGAGTTATGAAAGGCTGTGCTTTCGTGCGAGTCCATGATGTAAAAGAAAACAGACGTGCTGTACTGATGACCGAAGCGATTCTCGGCAGAAACATCAAATAAAGAAATAATTAAAAGGATTAAAAATAAATGGATATTATTGAGATTAAAAACCTTGAGATTTTTGCTAACCATGGAGTTTTTCCGGAGGAAAATGTACTCGGTCAGAAATTCGTCGTATCAGCCAAACTTTATACCAGTACACGTAAAGCCGGTCTGACGGACGATCTGACTGCTTCCATTCACTATGGAGAAGTCAGTCAGATGATCACAAAGTTCACCAAAGAGCATACCTACAAGCTTCTGGAAACTCTTGCTGAAAACCTCTGTCAGATGCTTTTGCATGAATTCCCACTGATGAATGCAATTACTCTGCGTATCGAAAAACCATGGGCGCCGGTCGGACTTCCACTGGATACAGTTGCCGTTGAAATTACCCGCGGCTGGCATACCACTTATGTTGCCTTTGGCTCCAACCTCGGAGATAAGAAGAAATATATCGATGATGGAATTCAGGGTCTTAAGAACACTCCGGGCTGCGAAGTCGAAGCTGTATCAGAATATCTTGTCACAGAGCCATATGGAGGTGTAGAACAGGATGAGTTCCTCAATGGTGTACTTCGTCTCCGCACGCTTCTGACTCCTGAAGAGCTGCTTGACCGTCTTCATGAACTGGAAGCGGCAGCCAACAGAGAACGTATCATCCACTGGGGGCCTCGTACCCTTGATCTGGATATTTTGTTTTATGACAATGAAATCATTGATACACCGGATCTCCATATTCCGCATATTGATATGGAAAACCGTGATTTTGTGCTGAAACCGCTGGATGAAATTGCACCATATTACCGTCATCCGGTTCTGAACAAAACCATCCATCAGCTTCTTACTGAACTTAATTCAAAAAGCAGCTAAAATTCTAAAACTTCTGAGTTTCTGGCTATACGCCTAGACTCAGAAGTTTTTTTGCTTCTTCAAGTCGTTCATAAAACTGTTCGTAGAAATCGCGTTTCTCTTCATACACTTTATAATAGAAACGGCTGAGCACATACATATTCAGATTTCTGATCAGCTCCGTATCTTCCGTCTGGTAAAAAACCTCCTGCACATCAAGAAGGAACTGATGCCAATCCCATACAAATTTTTCATATTGTTTCAAATCCGGTGTATCGAGCCATTTTTTTACTTTGATCTTTGAACGATTTTTCTTCGCACATTCATGAATCTGGAGAATGTACTTGAATCCGTCTTCAGAATAATATCTTCCGAGAGGGAACAACCGGCAGAATCCCGGACGGATTACATGAATCGAGCATCTTCCCTCGCCGTTCAGGAACACACATTGTTCTTCTGCTCCTTTCATCGCAAGATGCGGAAGAATATTTCCGTCCGAAATGCCAAGTTCCAGCACATTGCCGATCAAATCTTCAGGAGTTCTCTGAAGCCCCCGACTCAATCGACAGACATCATATGGATCCAGAAGCACAGAATCCCCCATCCCCTTACAGCAGTCACAGCAGCCTTTGCAGTCCTGACAGTCCGCTTTTACCATATCATTTGCATCATATAATTTTCCATCTGAAATTTCTTCCAGAGTTACTTCACGTCGCATAGATTTTCCTCTTTCTTCCTATACTGTTCCTATATTGCTTGCATGACTTATGATACAGGACTATAATAGTGCTTGTCAATCATCAAGAAAACGGAGGAACAGAAAATGCGATCTCTCGCAATCTATCTAAAAAGCTATAAGAAAGAAAGCATTCTTGCACCTTTCTTCAAATTTCTGGAAGTTGTGTTCGATCTGCTTGTTCCGGTAGTAATTGCCCAGATCATTGATGTGGGCATTACAGGGAATGACCGTCCATACATCATTGAACGATTTTTTATCCTAGTGCTTATGGCAGCCGCCGGACTTACAGTCAGTATCACCGCCCAGTTTTTTGCAGCGAAAGCCAGTGTCGGATTCGCCACGGAACTGAGACAGGCCGTTTATGACCATGTGCAGAAGCTTTCATACACAGAGCTTGATACTCTGGGAACCGATACACTGATCACCCGTCTCACCGACGATATCAATCAGGTACAGAATGGCGTAAACATGGGACTTCGCCTTCTTCTTCGAAGTCCTTTTATTGTGCTCGGTTCCATGGTCATGGCATTCACAATCAATACTCGCTGTGCCCTGATCTTTGCCGTTGCCATTCCGGTACTTTTCCTTGTGGTATTTGTTATCATGTACCTCAGCATCCCGCTTTTTGGTAAAGTACAGGAACGCCTTGATACAGTTACCGGTCTCACCAGAGAAAACCTGACCGGTGTACGTGTCATTCGTGCCTTTTGCCGTGAAGAAGAATCAGTCCGTGAATTTGACGAGAGCAATGTCGCACTTACAAAATTAAATGAATTTGTCGGAAAGCTTTCCGCTCTCCTTAATCCGGTCACCTATGTGCTCATCAACATTGCAACTGTTATCCTGATCAACAATGCAGGACTCCAGGTAAACTTAGGCAACATACAGCAGGGTGAAGTTGTGGCACTTTACAACTATATGGCGCAGATGATCATTGAGCTCATCAAACTTGCATCTCTGATCATCACTTTAAATAAATCTGCCGCATGTGCAAACCGTGTTGCCAACATCCTCAAAGTAAAAACATCCATGGATTATCCGGATGACACCATTTCTGCTTCCGCAGCCGCTGAAAATTCCGTAGAATTTCAGGGAGTTACCTTTGCCTATGCAGGCACAGGCGCACCAAGCCTTTCTGATATCAGCTTTTCTGTAAAGAAAGGCCAGACTGTCGGAATCATCGGCGGTACCGGCAGTGGCAAATCCACTCTCGTCAACCTGATCGCACGTTTTTACGATGTCACAAAGGGAACGATTCTGATGAATGGGCAGGATATCCGAACCTACAGCCAGCATGATCTCCGTAAAAAAATCGGTGTTGTACCGCAGCGTGCAGCACTTTTTAAAGGGACGATTCGTGATAATATGAAATGGGGATGCGAAGATGCAACCGATGAAGAAATCTGGGATGCACTGACCACTGCCCAGGCACGTGAAATTGTTGAGGGAAAAGATGGTCAGCTTGATTTCAAGCTGGAACAGAATGGTCGAAATCTTTCCGGCGGTCAGCGTCAGCGACTGACAATTGCCCGTGCCGTTGTTAAGAAACCTGAATTTCTGATTCTGGATGACAGTGCAAGCGCACTCGACTTTGCCACAGATGCCGCACTTCGTAAATCTCTTCATCAGTTAAGCGGAAATGTTACCACTTTCCTCGTCTCACAGCGTACAGCAAGTATCCGTCAGGCCGATCTGATCCTTGTTCTGAATGACGGTGAACTTGTCGGCAAGGGCATCCATGATGACCTGATCCGCACCTGTGATATTTACCGTGAGATCTATTTCTCTCAGTTCCCGGAAGAACGGGCGAAATATGCTTTATCAAATACTGCCGTATCCGGTGGAACTATGGAGGTGGTATCATGAGCAAAAGAACAAATGATACAGCGAATGCAAGCAGTATGGAGACTCTCTGGAAAGTACTCCGTTTTATCGGAAAATACCGTTTTCTCCTGATCTTAAGTATTATTCTGGCAGCAATATCTGTTATTCTTCAGTTATATGTGCCGGTACTTTTTGGTAACGCAATTGATCAGGTTGTTGCCGAACATGAAGTAAACTTCCGTATGATGTGGTACTACCTGACCAGAATTCTTATCATGGTCCTCATATCCAGTATCACAACCTGGATCATGAACATTATCAACAACCGTATGACGTTCCGTACAGTGCAGGACATCCGCGCAAAAGCGATCCGCCATATTCAGGTACTGCCCCTCTCCTATCTGGACAGCCACAGCACCGGTGACATCATCAGCCGTATCATCGCCGATACCGATATCCTTTCCGACGGTCTTCTTCTCGGATTTACACAATTGTTTTCCGGAATTGTAACGATCATCGGAACTCTGATCTTTATGTTCTCAAAGAACATCTGGATCACGCTGATGGTCATTATCCTCACCCCGGTCAGTTTTTTTGTAGCAAAATTTATTTCTTCCCGCTCTTTCCATATGTTCCGGAAACAGAGTGATGCACGTGGCCGTCAGACAGCCCTCATTGAAGAAATGATCGGTAACCAGAAAATCGTGCAGGCTTTTGGATATGAAGATAAATCTTCAGCACGTTTTGCAAAAATTAACAATGAGTTGAAAGAATGCAGCCAAAAAGCAGTCTTCTACAGCAGTCTGACTAATCCGTCTACCCGTTTCGTAAACAATGTTATTTACGCAGGTGTTGCACTTGTCGGTGCATTTATGATTCCGGGCGGTGCACTTACTATCGGCGGTCTCTCTGTGTTGCTTTCCTACGCAAACCAGTACATGAAACCATTCAACGATATCAGTTCTGTTATCACAGAACTTCAGAACGCACTTGCATGTGCAACCAGAATCTTTGCTCTTCTCGAAGAAGCTCCGGAAAGTGCAGATTCAAAAGAAACACTTGCCGATGCAAAAGGCGAGGTTAATATTGATAATGTCAGCTTCCGCTATGTTCCTGATAAAAAGCTGATTGAAAACTTCAATCTCCATGCAGAACCGGGCAAACGTATCGCGATCGTCGGTCCGACCGGCTGTGGAAAGACCACCTTTATCAACCTGCTGATGCGCTTCTACGATGTAACCGGCGGCACGATTTCCATTGACGGGCATCCGATCAATGAAATTTCCCGCCATTCTCTGAGAAGCAGTTTCGGTATGGTACTTCAGGATACATGGATCAAGAACGGAACCGTCCGTGAAAATATCAATATAGGAAAACCAGATGCTACCGATGAAGAGATTATAGAAGCAGCCAAACGTTCCCACAGCTGGGAATTTATCCGCCGCCTTCCAAGCGGACTGGATTCACAGTTAAAAGAAGACAGCTTAAGCCAGGGTGAAAAGCAGCTTCTCTGCATCACACGTGTCATGCTGTGTCTGCCGCCTATGCTGATTCTGGACGAAGCAACCTCAAGCATCGATACTCGAACAGAACTTATGGTTCAGGAGGCATTTGACCGTCTTATGGAAGGACGTACCAGTTTCATCGTAGCCCATCGTCTCTCCACGATCCGCAATGCCGATGAAATTCTTGTTATGAAAGATGGAAGTATCATCGAACAGGGTTCACATGATGAACTTATGGCAAAAGGCGGATTCTATCAGAATCTGTACAACAGTCAGTTCGTAAAAGTAGCCGAATAATTTTATGTATTACAAAACCCGTCAGAACAGCTGGTTTTATGCCATCTGCCCCGACGGGTTTTCTTTTTGGGTTTTAATTATTTAACTGAAGGACTACTGTCTTTCTGTGCGGCCAGATATTTTTCTGTGAGTGCTACCGCATCACGGATACAGTCCGGGCAGCTTCTGAGAACTTTGCCTGTCTCAACACCCTTTAATTCTTTACAGAGATATGAGCCGTTCTGCTCTTTAAATTTCGCAGCATACTCTCTGACTTTTTTGTATGTGTCGCCTTTTGTCGCCTTACCTTTGTCCAGGTTTCCCACGCTGTTCTGCAGACCAATGATCATCATCATTCCGGAAAGTGCGCCGCACACCTCCATCATACCCATGCCAAGTCCGAATCCTTCTGCAATACGGAACATTTCTTCCTCGTCCACTCCGAACTCTTTACAGAATGAACATGCAACTGCCTGTGCACAATTGTATCCTTTGTCATGAAACGCAATTGCCTGTTCTGCTTTCGTACTCATTTTGATTCCTTCTTTCTATCGTTTTCGTATTCTTTCGGATTTGTTCGATATTATTATATCAGGATTATTACAATTTATCTACCATTCTGTTGAATATACTCTCATATAATGGTATAATTATTGTTAATATTAGAGTAAAAGGGCGTATTTTTATGAGTATAACAAATGTGCTGTACTGCCGATCAGAGTTTCTCGAAAAAGTAAACGATTTCCTTGAAAGTTATGCACTGTCTGACCGTTGTATCATATCTATTGATATTGAACGATTCAAATTATTTAATAACTGGTACGGGCAGGAAGCCGGAGATATCCTGCTTACCAATATCAGTCAGTATCTGCTTCGTATCCAGCAGATGAAAGGCTATCTCGCCGGTTATTTTGGAGGAGATCATTTCTTCATGTGTATTCCGGACGATGATCAGCTTATCAGCCTGATCTATAAAACGATCCGAAGCTATATCGGCATTCACAGCCAGAACGAGGGATTTCTGCCTATCATTGGCATCTATTCTATCCCTGATGATCATCCGGATGTTGCAACGATGTGCAACAATGCACAGCTCGCAGGTTCTGATATAAAGGGCAGTTTTAATAAACGTATTTCTTATTTCACTGATGAAATCATAAATCAGCTCGAAAAGGAACAGCAGCTGATCCACGATGTAACAGTCGGTCTGGAAAATAAAGAATTCACCTTTTATCTCCAACCAAAATGCAACAGCGAGACAGGTGCTATCGTCAGTATGGAGGCACTCTCTCGCTGGATCAGTCCGGTTCGTGGTTTTGTTGCCCCCGGTGAGTTCATCCCGTTTCTTGAAAATAATGGCATGATTACTTCACTTGATACATATATCTGGGATGCCGTGTGCCAGACGCTTTCCTACTGGAAACATGATCACCTTTATGTTGTTCCTATTTCAATCAATGTATCTGTTACTGATATCGAAACGATCAATGTTCCTGAATACCTGCAGGATCTCATCACAAAATACGACCTTTCTCCTGAGATGCTGCTTGTTGAAATTACAGAGACGGCCTTTTCGGAAAACAATATCATTGTAAGAAAAACCATCGATCAGCTTCATCAACACGGTTTCTGCGTTCTGATGGACGATTTCGGAAGCGGCTACTCTTCTCTCAATATGTTAAAAGACACAAATGTGGATATTCTGAAACTTGATATGAAGTTCATCGAAATGAATCCGGGGAACTGTCAAAAAGGAATTCAGATCATCGATTCCATTGTCAATATGGCACATAAACTCAACCTTCCGATTATTGCAGAAGGTGTAGAAAGACCTGAACAGATTGCAATGCTGCATTCTATGAACTGTATTTATGTGCAGGGATATTATTTCTACAAACCAATGCCGATCAGTGATGCAGAGGATCTTCTGACCACAGTTCCTCACGAGAAATACCGGCACGTGCTCAAACAGGATCCGCATGATTCCCGAAATGCCACGGATACGTTTCATGAAACCTCAGTTACGCATTCTATTTTCAAGATTCTTGCCGAAAATTCACTGGTTCTCGCCAGATTAAATCTAAATAACGGTGAATACGAAATTTTAAAGAGAGATTACCGCCTTCATGGATGTGGACTTGAAATGGAACATGATTTTGAATCATACAACCGTCGCATATTAAACGAAAAGCTGATCTATCCGGATGATGAAGAACTGTATCGCGCCAGGATCACCTTGTCCTCACTGCATGATTTCTTTTTTGACGGCAAAAAACAGCTCAGCTATCAATTTCGCCGTCAGTTGAATAATGAATATATTCTCACTGTTATGGAATTTTTTGCAGGCAACCGGTGTGATGTACAAAATCCATGGATTGTTGTACTTATTCGAGAAATATCTTGACAGTACGCAGTGAAAAGTGCTATTTTTACTGTGAAATTTTAAAAATCATATGACGAGGTGCAAAGACATGCAGGAATTAAAACCAATTAAAGAAGGCAAAGTACGTGAGATTTATGATAACGGAGACAGTCTGATCATGGTGGCTACTGACCGTATCAGCTGTTTCGATGTTATACTGAATAATGAAGTGACCAAAAAAGGAACAGTACTGACACAGATGTCCAAGTTCTGGTTCGACCTGACCGAAGACATTCTGCCTAATCACATGATTTCTGTTGATGTAAAAGACATGCCGGAATTTTTCCAGCAGGAAAAATACACCGGAAAATCCATGATGTGCCGTAAGCTGAACATGCTCCCGATCGAGTGCATTGTTCGTGGCTATATCACAGGCAGCGGCTGGAAGAGCTATCAGGAAAACGGAACCGTATGCGGCATCACACTTCCTGAAGGTTTAAAAGAATCCGACAAGCTTCCGGAGCCAATTTACACCCCGTCAACAAAAGCCGAGATCGGTGACCACGATGAAAACATTTCTTTCGAGCAGAGTGTAGAACATCTCGAAAAATATTTTCCGGGCAGAGGTCAGGAACTCGCAGAAAAACTTCGTGACAATACAATTGCTCTTTATAAAAAATGTGCAGAATACGCACTGAGCAAAGGTATCATCATTGCCGACACCAAATTCGAGTTCGGTCTGGATGAAGACGGAAATATGGTAATCGGTGATGAAATGCTGACACCGGACAGCTCCCGTTTCTGGCCTGCAGACGGTTACGAACCAGGACATGGACAGCCGTCCTTCGACAAGCAGTTTGCACGTGACTGGCTGACCTCTAATCCGGGAAATGACTGGACACTTCCACAGGAAATTGTGGACAAAACCATCGAAAAATACCTGCAGGCATACAAAATGCTTACCGGCAAAGATCTTGACTAATATACATTAAAGGAGTGAATTATACGAGTGGACGCAAGTGACACTTACCAGTTGATTATTCTGATCATACTACTGGCATTATCTGCATTTTTTTCATCAAACGAGACTGCACTTATGGCAGTCAATAAAATCCGTCTTCGTACGCTCGCCGATGAAGGCAATAAACGGGCAGCCAAAGTTCTGGACATTGTTGAGAACCATACTTCCAAAATGCTCAGTGCCATACTGATTGGAAATAATCTTGTTAATATCACCGCTTCCTCTCTTGCCACTTCACTGGCATACAGCTTCGGCGGCTATATGGTAAGTATCGCCACAGCAGCATTAACGGTGGCAATCCTTATTTTCGGTGAAATTACACCAAAAAATTATGCAACATTAAACGCAGAAAAAATCACATTACGCTATATTCCGGTTCTCAGCTTTTTTATGACGATTATGACTCCGTTCATCTTCATCATCAATCTGTTTTCAAGAATCTTTATGAAGCTTCTGCGTGTGGATCCTGATGCCGCCAATAAGGCAATGACGGAGGAAGAACTTCGTACGATCGTAGATGTCAGTCATGAAGATGGTGTTATCGAATCAGATGAAAAGAAAATGATATACAATGTGTTTGATCTCGGGGATGCCGATGCCAAAGACATCATGGTTCCACGTGTCAATGTCACATTTGCTGATGTAAATTCAACTTATGAAGAATTGATTGATATTTTCCGCGAAGACCGTTTCACCCGTCTTCCTGTTTACGAGTGCACACAGGACAATATCGTCGGAATCATCAATATGAAGGATCTCCTTCTCTATGATCCCGATGAACGATTTGATATCCGTAGTTTTCTCCGTAAACCTCATTTCACATATGAGTACAAAGACATTTCCGAGCTTCTTGTGGAGATGCGTGAATCTACTTTCAATATTGCCATTGTTCTTGACGAGTACGGTGAAATGACAGGACTCATTACTCTGGAAGATATTCTGGAGGAGATTGTCGGTGAGATACATGATGAATACGATGAAAATGAAAATGAACTGATCAAAAAGCTTTCTGATCGCGAATATGTCATTGAAGGATCTATGAGTCTTGATGATGTTAATGACCATCTTGGAACACATCTTGAATCAGAGGACTATGATTCACTTGGCGGTCTTGTGATTGAACATCTGGATCGTCTGCCCGTCGCAGGAGATCAGGTAATCACCTCCGACGGTATCCGCCTTGTCGTTGACAAGCTTGATAAAAACCGTATCGAAAATGTACGTGTATTTCTTCCCGAAAAGGAACCCGATGAACCCGAAGCAAACGATTCTGATGTATCTACAGAATCTTAAACAATCCAAAAAGTGCTGTTTCTGTCAGATTTTTCTTTCAGAAACAGCACTTTTTATTACTTCATAACTTATGTCTTCCACCTTCGATCATACCGAATCTGATACAAGTATTTACATGAATGAAATCTTCCATTGCTTCACTGTTTCCTTTTTGCTGAACTGTAACAGATCCAACAGGACTTCATAGACTGCTTCATTCCCTTTTACAATGATTGCAAATTCCTCTCTTGCCTCATTCAGACGGTGAAAAAGCGCACGCACCGCAGTCGGTTTCTGCTGCTTCTGCCTCTGTTCACGCAGATAGCCTTTTTCATCATAATAATAACGTTCATCCATTATAAAAACGAGTTGATCCTGATAGCCTTTCAAAAGAAGCTCTGCTTCTTCCTCATCATTTGCATACACCACCTGAATATGAGGATAATAGCGTACCGCTCTCTTTTCAGGTAAATGCATCATATTTTGAATGAAAGATGAAAGTTCTGCATTTGTACGGATGCGATTTGTCAGATGGAAGCTCTGAATATCCGGCAGATGTTCGATCTCATGGATCATAGTCCTGTCCATTTCTTCATCCGAAATCATATCTTCATCGTCGCTGGAAAAGATTACCGGATGCTTCTCGCTCAATTCCAGTATCACGTGTAGCTTCTCCTCCGTAAGCAAATGCGCCTCATCTACCAGAATTGCACTGTATTCATTCAGATCCGATTGCTCTTCAAGCTGACTGTCTGTAAAAAATGCAATCCGTAATAATCGGTCATGCAAGACTTTCCATTCTTTTCCCGCTTCTCCACAGTGGATTATACACACTTTCTGATGTGCAGAGAGCCTCATGGCAATGTCATAAAGCAGCAACGTCTTACCTGTCCCCGGCAGACCACTGAACCAGAAGTAACCGGACCCGACTTTTCGTATTTTATCCAGTATTCTCCTCTCAATATCTTTCTGTTGCGAAGTCAGAAAATATTCTTTATTCAAAAACCTTTCCGGCTCTGTCAATGGTGAAAACAGATACATTTCTGCCTGAAAAAGATCTTCAATATCACCTTCATAATCTTTGCTCTGTCTCTGCAGGACAGTACACAGCTGTTCCCAGTCCGCTTCCACAATATGATCGTGATTACTCAGACGTACGAGGCGGTTCTGACTGCTGATGTATGTATAAGACTGAATTGTTTTTCCCTGTACAGACAGATAATATCGATTCTGTAATAGCTGTTTACGTACTGCCTCATCTGATACTATTCCGCTCTTTAATTCAACGTTTACAATCTGATCATCTTTTATCTGAAGAAGATCAAATTCCTTACCAAGTCTGGGAATCTGAAACGAATAGAAAAAGCGCAGAGCATACACATCCGGAAGACGCATCTCCAACTGCCGCACAAGTGCTTTCATACTATCCAGTTCCCATTCCCGTATTTTCAGGAAATATGTTCTTCCCGATAACTGCCGCTCCAGCTTCTGCAGGCACTCAATATTCTGATTTCTTGTGATCGTATAAATTGAAATGGATTTCATGTCCTTTCACCTGCTCCGATATCTCATTTTCTCTCTTAATCTATGCTTACTCTTTAATCTCTGCCCATGCTTCTTTCAGACGATCCAGTGAATAGCCCGCATTGGCAGGGCTTGTAGACGGCAGTTTATGTGCTTTGATTCCGTTTGCCGGATAAATGTATTTACAGTATAGCTCATATGCCTTGCCACCGTTAGTATAAATAGTCTGAATATCTGCGATCTTAAGAATTTCCGACAGATCATTCGGTACAACATCGCGGATGCTTGCATCAGACGATCCTTCAATTTCACAGCTTCTGATCACATCCCAGACTGCAATGTGATTTGCAAGCAGCATTGCTTTCTTTTCTTCTATCGTCTGTGGGACTTCACATTCCAGGACCCCGGCAAGTACCTTCCAGAAACGATTCTGTTTATGTCCGTAAAAAAACTGTTGTTCTCTGGATTTTACAGATGGAAAGCTTCCCAGGACCAGAATACGGGAGTTTGCATCATAGACCGGTGGAATTGTGTGTTTTATCATGTCTTTGCTCCTATTTTCTTCAACTAACCTATGTCACTAATATAATAACATCTTATTTTATAAAATTCCTAAAAATTTAGTAATTAAACGATTTTCCCATTCACCTGTGAAGCGATTACAGCCAGTTTTCCAGAACATCATTCAGCTTATTCATATCCAGCGGTTTCGCGATATGTCCATTCATGCCTGTATTTTTGGCCAGCTGTACATCTTCTGCAAAAGCATTGGCAGTCATGGCAACAATCGGCAGTTTTCCCTGTTCACCCGGAAGGCTCCTGATTGCTGCGGTTGCCTCATAACCATTCATGACAGGCATTTGGATATCCATAAAAACAAGATCATACAAGCCTTTCGGAGAACCTTCCACTTTTTCAACTGCAATTTTTCCATTTTCTGCTATTTCCACTTCTGCCCCTGTCATCTGCAGGATTTCAACAGCAATTTCTCTGTTTAACTCATTATCCTCGACCAGCAGAATTCTTTTTCCAGTGTAATCTGCTTCTGACAGTTTCTCCAGAAAATTTCTTGCTGTTTTTTCTTTTTTGCAGGAAGTAAACTGTCGCAATGTAGCCGTCAGCCTGGAAGGGAACAGTGGTTTTGCAATAAAAGCATCTATGCCTGCAGCCTTTGCTTCTTCTTCAATCTCACTGAATTCATAGGATGTCAGTACAATAATAGTAATCTCTTTTCCGATCCGTTTCCGGATCTGTCTGGCAGTTTCTATGCCATCCATATCTGGCATCTTCCAATCTAAAATAACAGCAAAGTAATCATTTTTTAGCTCATGACGTGCATAACAGCGCTCAACGGCTTCTCTGCCGGAGAGTACCCATTCGCCAGTAATTCCAATCTCCTTCAATGTGGCAACTGTACTTTCACAGCATGTCTTATCATCATCCACAACCAGAACCGGC